>LFIK01000040.1_pt1 | contig 80403 bp, 64 predicted proteins | sample 643401 | NCBI WGS metagenome assembly LFIK01 (sample SAMN03777447, study PRJNA286221) | soda lake metagenome | biome: soda lake; feature: Kulunda steppe; material: water; isolation source: sample T5-Br brine of Lake Tanatar-5 | place: Russia: Kulunda steppe | collected 2010-07
GCAATCGGCGGCTTGCCCGTGATGTCGAACACCTTGCCAGAACAGCCGAGGCACTGGTCAAGCTGGCCATGATCAAGATTATGCTAAGACGCCTTGCACGCTAGAAAACTTTCCGGACAGGCTCTTACGAAATTGAGAAGAGCATAGAATTGGCGGCCCATGAACTGGAAAAGGCATTCTTAACCAAGGATGATTCGATCATAGGCCAAGCGGTATACAAATTTGACAAAGTCGTGTGGGAGTACAAGTTTAGAAGCAAGCAGATTTTATCTGACGCCGCTCTATACGCCAAAGAAGCGGACTATAAAAAAATATCTGCACTCATTGATTCCTACGAAAAAGCTTATGATTCATGGAAAAATGGAGTCGAATCAAAAGGAATTGATTACTCCGCTTTGAATTCGATGAAATTTGTCGCGCAAGCTATATCCCTCGAAGTCACACAAGCTATAGGTCAGCTCTACGAATCAAAACGACGCCCGACCGCATTAGCAGAATTGCATGATAATGGCATGGCAAAAATTAGAGAAAATAATACCAGAAATGGAATTAACGGACTCCATCTATGATATCGAGAGACTTTTTTCTTTGGCGTTCTATCGCCCTTCATTGACCGACTGATCTGAGAAAGGCTGCCGCAAAACCTCCGGCAGCCGCCCCCCTCCCGGACAGACGTAAAGTAAGACATTCACAGCATCATACCTCCGCGAACAGGGCAGCGAGATGAGGCGGCATTTGCCGGCATTGACCAGTTCCTGCTGTTCCGGGCGCGACGAAACAAGGCGTGGGGCGCGCTCGTCGAGAACGTCTTGCGCGATCATGATCCTGCCCGATCAGGCATGTGTAAGGGCCTCAGATCAGCCCTATCCGCTCGGCGCTTCGAGAGGTTCCACCTCCCGCGGCAGGGTGAGCGTGAAGACGAAACATGCGGCGAGCATGACGGCGGAGCCGATCAGGCAGGCATGGATGCCCCCGATCTGGAAGAGCAGGCCCGAGAGCAGCGTGCCCATGAAGCGCCCCGCCGCATTGGCCGCATAATAGAAACCGACATCCTCCGCCGCCTTCTTCGATCCCGCATAGGCGAGGATCAGATAGGAATGCACCGAGGAATTCACCGCGAAAGCGAAGCCGAAGACGAGCAGACCCGTCACCAGGATCAGATCGGGCCGCAGATCGAGGCCGGTCAGGGCGAGCGCGATCATGACGGGAAGCGCGGCGAGCGCCGCTGCCCATATCCGCGCGGCGCCGACCTCGCGGCTGAGCCCGTCGGTGGAGCGCGGCACGAGATACGGCGCGAGCGCCTGCACGGCGCCGTAGCCGATCGTCCAAACCGCGAGAAACCCGCCGACCATGGTGAAAGTCCAGCCCGAGGCGTAGAGGAAGACCGGCAGGCCGACAACGAACCAGACGTCGCGTGCGCCAAACAGCATCACCCGCGCCGCCGCGAGCAGGTTGATGGCGCGGCTCTTGCCGAAGAGCTCCTTCGCGCTGCCGCTCGCCTTCGCCCGCCCCATGAAGGCGGGCAGCGACAGGCTCACCGCGACGAGCACCAGCGCGAGCGCGCCGGCCATGGCGTAAAGCGCGTATTGGAAACCCAGCGTCTCCAGCAGCAAGCCGCCGAGGAAGAAGCCGAAACCCTTCATCGCGTTCTTTGAGCCGGTGAACCAGGCGACCCAGGCGAAGAGCCGGCTCTCGCCAGCCTCACCGCGCGCCTCGGCCTCCGCCACCTTGATCGCGGATTTGGACGCGGTCTTGGTCAGATCCTTGGCCACCCCGCACACGCCCTGCGCCGCCACCACCCAGGCGACGGAGAGCACCGCGCCCCAATCCGGCGAGACGGCGGAGAGGATCAGGAAACCGGTGATCTGCGTCATCAGGCCTATGCTCAGCATCCGCGTGATGCCGAAGCGCGTGGCGAGCCAGCCGCCGACGAAATTCGCCACCACGCCGGCGGCTTCATAGAGCAGGAAGAGGAAGGCGAGGGTGAAGGGCGAATAGCCGAGATTGAAGAAATGCAGCAAAACCAGCATGCGCAGGGCGCCGTCGGTCAGCGTGAAGCTCCAGTAGGAGGCGGTGACGATGGCGTAATTGCGGGTGCCGGCACTCATGCTCAGATCCCCGCCTCACGCATCTTGCAGGCGAGATCGACGACGCGGCAGGCATAGCCCATTTCGTTGTCGTACCAGGCATAGACCTTCAAAAGCGTCCCGTCGGTGACCAGCGTGGAGGGCCCGTCGACGATGCCGGAGCGGGTATCACGTGCGAAATCCGCCGAGACGAGGGGGCGCGCCTCGAAGCCGAGAATGCCGGCGAGCGGGCCGGCGGCGGCGATGGCGAAGAGATCGTTCACCTCCTGCGCGCTCGTTTCGCGCGCCATCTCGAACACGCAATCGGTGAGCGAAGCGTTGAGTACCGGTGCGCGCACGGCATGGCCGTCGAGCCGCCCAATGAGTTCGGGATAGATCAGCCCGATCGCCGTGGCCGAACCCGTCGTCGTCGGTTGCAGAGAGAGCATCGCGGAGCGCGCGCGGCGCAGGTCCTTGTGGACGCCGTCGACGGTCAGATTGGTGTTGGTCGGATCATGGATCGTGGTGATCTGGCCGTGGCGGATGCCGATCGCCTCATGCACCACCTTCACCACCGGGGCGAGGCAGTTCGTCGTGCAGGACGCCGCCGTGACGAGGCGGTGCTCGCCTGGATCATAGAGGTGGTCGTTGACGCCCATCACCAGATTGAGCGCCGAGCCGTCCTTGACGGGCGCCGCCACGATCACGCGCTTGGCGCCGCGCGCGAAATGCCCTTCCAGCGCCTCGCGCTTCAGGAACTTGCCGGTGGCCTCGATCACGAGATCGATGCCGAGATCGCCCCAGGGGATATCCGAAGGCGCCGCATGGGCCGAGACGCTGATGCGCCTGCCATCGATCGTGATCGCGCCTTCCCCGTCATCGCCGGTGATATCGGCGCGCCAGCGGCCCTGTACGGAATCGAACTGGATCAGATGCGCGAGCGTCTCCGCCCCGCCCTTGATCTCGTTGATATGAACAATGTCGAGCCGGTTGTCGCCGCGCGGATCATCCGCCTCGCGCTGTGCCGCCCCGAGAGCGGCGCGCAGGGCGAGCCGCCCGATCCGCCCGCAGCCATTGATTCCGACCCGCATTTTCGCTCCTCGGTTTCGCACCCGCGCCTCACTGAGGCAGCCTCTTACAGTGTTTCTATAAATATCGAAAGATGGAAAGCGGATAAGTCTTCCAGATGACGGTATGATGACGTCGGATCGCAAATCTTCGCGCGCTCCGACAGATGCCGAGTACCGGCATTGCCTCCCTCCGGGATTTTGCTTTCGCGCCGCTCGACGGCGCAAGCCGATGGCAAATCCGCTCGCGGCATGATGCACGGCGCGCGACGAACGGGCCTTCGCCGGAAAACGGCATGCTGCCGTCACAGAAATTTATTTTCCCTGCGACAAAACCCATATAGGCAGAAGCATCATCAGACCGGGCCTCACGCGTGCTCAGAACGTCGGAAATCCTGCAACGCCTTACGACCTCGACGACGGGAGACCATGTCACGCTCTTCGAGATCGTCGCGCGGATCCGCGCGCGCGCCTTCGGCGTGCTGCTGATTCTGTTCGCAGCGCCCAACGCCCTGCCTATGCCACCGGGTTTCTCCACAATTTCGGCAGTGCTGATTCTCATCGTGGCCGTACAATTGGCAATCGGGCGCACCGCTTTGTGGATGCCGCGCCGGATCGGCTACAAATCGCTGTCACGCCATCATCTCGACCGGGTGATCGGCTGGGTCGTTCCCAAATTGCGGCGGGTCGAGCGCTGGAGCAAGCCGCGCTACATCAAGCTGACCCGCCTGAACGCACGGCGTCCGCTCGGTGTGCTGATCATCATTCTGGCGCTGATCATGGCCCTGCCGATCCCGATCATCGGCAACACGCCGCCGGCCATCGCCATCACGCTGATGGGGTTCGGCATGCTGGAGCGCGACGGCGCCTGGGTCGGCGCGGGGGTGGCGATCGCCCTGTTGGATATCGCCATCATCGTGGCGCTCGGCTTCGGCTTCGCGCAGATCGGGCTGGCGATCTACGATTATCTGCCGGTGCCGTTCTGATCCTCAGGCCGCCGAAACCCGGGGGGTTTCGCTGCGCGGGGAGGCAAGGCCGAGCAGGATATCGACGTCATCGGCACAGATGGGGCGCGAGAACAGGAAGCCCTGCATCTCGTGGCATCCGAGCGCCTGGAGAAAGCGGTGCTGCTCCTTCGTCTCCACCCCCTCGGCGGTGACCTTGAGGCCGAGCGCGCGCCCCAGATGCACGATGGAATGCACGAGAATCGCCGATTCACCGGCCGCCTCGAGGCTCTCCAGGAAGGAGCGGTCGATCTTGATCTTGTCGAAGGCGAAGCGCCGCAGATAGATCAGCGAGGAATAGCCCGTTCCGAAATCATCGAGCGCCAGCGGGAAGCCGTGATCACGCAGGTGCCGCATCGCCACCTCCGCCGCGTCGGCATCCTCGACCACCACACCCTCGGTCAGTTCCAGTTCCAGACGCTGCGGCTCGAACCCGGAATCGGCGACGACATTGATGACGCTGTCGACGAAATCGCGCTGGCGAAACTGGATCGGCGAGACATTGACTGCAATGCGCACACCGGGCCAGCGCTTGCCGTCGCTGCAGACGCGCCGCAAGACCCATTCGCCGAGCGGGATCACGAGCCCGCTCTGCTCGGCCAGGGGAACGAATTTGGCCGGAGAGATCATCCCCCGGGTCGGATGCGGCCAGCGCACCAGCGCTTCGAGGGACACCACCCGCGTGCCGTCTGCGGAAAAGATCGGCTGATAGTGGATCGTCAATTCGTCCTCGGCGATGGCACGCCGCAGGTCATCGGCGACGACCTTGCGCATCTGCAGAGCATCGTCCATCTGCTGGTGGAAGAAGGCCGAGCGGTTGCGGCCCTCGCTCTTGGCCTCGTACAGCGCCGTATCGGCCATGCGCATCAACGTCTCGCGATCCCCTGCATCCCGGGGCGCCATGGCGATGCCGATGGATACGCCGACATTCACCGTATTGCCACAGAGATGGAAAGGCTCCGACAGGGCGTGCAGGATCTTGCCGGCGAGAGCGCGGGCATCGTCGTTACCGGTGACATCGAGCTGGAGCACCGCGAATTCGTCTCCACCGAAGCGGGCCAGGGTGTCCGTCCGGCGCAGAATCGTCTCGAGCCGGCGCGCCACCTGCTTGATCAACTCGTCTCCGGCCTGGTGACCATGGGCGTCATTGACCTCCTTGAAGCGGTCGAGATCGAGGAACATCAGTGCAAGCCCGCGCTCCTGCCCATTGCTCTGGCCGTTCGGCTCCAATGCGGCCAGTGCAGCATCGAGGGTCTGACCGAAATAGAGCCGGTTCGGCAGGCCCGAGAGGGGATCCTGCCCGGCGAGGCTCTCCGTGCGCGCCTGGGACGCGGCGAGTTCGCGCGCCACCCTTCGGGTGTTCACGACGATCAGCAGAAACAGCAGCAGAGTGATGGTGAGAGGCGGAATGGCCGCAATCCCGATCCGCCGCATCAAGGTGTCACCGGGGCGCTCGGGTATCCAGTTGAGGAACAGGGCTTCCCCGGTCGAGACATCCTCGAAAGCGATCTGGTTGCGTCCGGATTCCACCGCGTCGCGGGTCATCGAGAAATCCTGCAACCCGGCGAATGCCTCCGCTCGCTGCGATGCGGCGGGGTCGAAGCGGCGCAGCGCCAGGACCCGGCGCCCGCTTTCGAGGCGTTGCGTCGCCGCCAGGACGAAGGCGCCGTCCTGCACCACGATGTCCGACGCTCTGCCGCGTTCGTCTTCAGCGAAACCACCCTGGCCCGAAAGCCGCGCCGTCACCAGCGCCTCATCCAGATCGACCGGGGTGAAGCGGCGGATATCGATCCAGCTGACGCCGTCACTCCCGGTCTCGACGATTCCGGCGAGGTCCACATAAGCCGCCAGATTCTCGAAGATCTGCTCGCGTTCATCAAAGCGTTCATGGCGCGTGGCGGCATGGCCGACGAGTTCGGAAAGCCGGCTCACCTGCTCGTCCAGCATCGCCATGACATAGCGGCGCTCCGCCAGCAGGGCATCCTCGTTGGACGCTTTGCCCAAGGTGTAGACCACCCCCGCGCCGAAAAGAACTGTCCCGATCATCAGGATCGCCGCCCAGCCCACGAGACGGGACATCAGCGCACTGGAATTGCTCGCAACCCTGGAAACCTGCAACGTCATCGCCCCGGCATCTCCTCTTGCCGGAAAGACGCTAGCCGGATTTTCCTTAGAAACCTTTACTTGTGTTGATCGAGATTTCACAACACCAGTGTTTGTGTCATGCGCCCGGAAAAACGCAGCGCCCGCCCCGCAACACGGCACGCCCCGCCGCGACATCGGCGAGGGCCCGGGGATAGATGCGATGCTCCTCGACGAGAACCCGCTCGGCGAGAGCCGCTTCCGTATCGCCCGGATGCACCGGCACGCAGGACTGGGCCACGATCGGCCCGGAATCGAGCTCGGGAACGACGAAATGCACCGTGCAGCCATGCACGCGCACCCCTGCTTCGAGCGCCTGGCGATGCGTTTGCGTCCCCTTGAACAGGGGCAGCAGCGAGGGATGGATGTTGAGCATCCGCCCCTCCCAGCCGGCCACGAAGCCCGGTGTCAGCACCCGCATGAATCCGGCGAGGCAGACGAGCTCGATATCTGCTGCGCGCAGCACGTCGTCCATGGCCTGCTCGAACGCCTCGCGTCCGGAAAACGCCTTGTGATCGACGACCGAAGTCGCAATTCCTGATTGTTTCGCCTTAGCGATCCCGCCAGCCTCGGGCCGGTTGGAGAGCACGAGATCGATCCGCGCGGGATAATCGGATGCCTGCGCCGCTTCGAGCAGCGAGACCATGTTCGATCCGCGTCCGGAAATCAGAATGGCCGTGCGCATGCGCTTCGTCATAGGCCGAGTACGCCGCGATAGCTGACCTGCGCCCCCGCACCGCGCGGGCCGAGCCGCCCGATCACGACGGGCGTTTCACCGACCTTCTCCAGAGCGCTGGTGACTTGCGCGAGCGCATCGGCGCCGATCACCATGACCATGCCGATCCCGCAATTGAACGTCCGCAGCATTTCCTGCGGCGCGACGCCTCCCGCAGCGGCGAGCCAGCGGAATACGGCGGGGACGGGAATGGCGGCGAGATCGATGTCCATCCCGAACCGGTCGGGCAGGATGCGCGGGATGTTCTCGGGGAACCCGCCGCCGGTGATATGCGCGAGCGCCTTCACGGCACCGGGATGGGCGCGGATCGCGGCAAGCAGCGGCTTCACATAGATCCGGGTCGGCGTCAGCAGTGCCGCACCGAGGGTCTGATCGGGCGCGAAGGGCGCCGGCGCATCCCAGGCGAGATCTTGCGCCGCCACGATCTTGCGTACCAGAGAAAAACCGTTGGAATGGACGCCGGACGAGGCGAGGCCGAGGACCACGTCACCCTCGGCGATGTCGTCGCGCGGCAACAGGCTGCCGCGTTCGGCGGCGCCGACGGCAAAACCGGCGAGGTCGTAATCAGCCCCCGCATAGAGCCCCGGCATTTCCGCCGTCTCACCGCCGATCAGCGCGCAGCCCGCCTGGCGACAGCCCTCGGCAATCCCCGCCACGATGGCGGCGCCGGCCTGCGGGTCGAGCTTGCCGGTGGCGTAGTAGTCGAGAAAGAACAGCGGCTCGGCGCCCTGGACCACGAGATCGTTGACGCACATGGCGACGAGATCGATCCCGACCGTATCGTGGATGCCCGTCTCGATCGCGATCTTCACCTTGGTGCCGACACCGTCATTGGCGGCGACGAGGATCGGATCCGAAAATCCGGCAGCCTTCAGATCGAACAGCCCGCCGAAGCCGCCGATCTCGCCGTCTGCGCCGGGGCGGCGGGTCGATTTCACCAGCGGCTTGATGGCCTCGACCATCGCATTGCCGGCATCGATATCGACGCCGGCATCGGCATAGGTCATCCCGTTACGCGGTTCATCGGCCATCCGGACCCTCCTTCGCGCGATGAGGGGAGTTAAGCCCCATCGCGCGAAGAGGCAAGCGCCTCATCGGGCGCCGGGGGCGGTTTCCCCCGAATTCGCCCCGGTAGACGCTCAGCGCGCCTCGATCGTGACGTCGAACTGCTCGAGGATCGCCGCCGGTGCGGGCGCGGTGGTTATCTCGAGGAACGGAACGCCCTCGGGCCGGACCGATACCAGCGAGATCTCCAGTTCTCCCGGATTCTGCACGAAAACGGCGATCTGGCCGGCGAGTTCACGCGCCTGCGCGCTGCCACCGAGCATTTCGGGCAGCATCAGCTGCGTCAGGGCACCCAGCTGTTCGCGCGCGCCCGCAGGATCGGTTCCCATCATCGCAGCCTGCATGGCGAGCAGCCGATCGGCGATGCCGCGATCCTCCACGAGAAGCTGCATGTTCTTGGCGCTGGCCCCCATCATCGCCATCATGCGCGTCGCCTCGTCACCGATGAAGGCGTCCTCACCGATGCCGCCGATCACGCCCCGCAGCGAGATCGAAGCCATATCCTCCCCCGAGAAGGAGATGTCGGAAATCACCACTTCTTCGGCGGTCTCGTTCCAGCGGGCGGCGATGTTGGTGGAGAAATCAAGCCGCTCATAGCCGAGCGCGCGCAACTGCTCGATCGCATCCTCGCCGGTGCCTCCCGGCAGATCGATCATCAGATTGTCGAGGGCGAAGCGCATATTGGTCGGCAGACCCGCGAACGGCTCGTCCGCAACCACGAGAATGCGCCCGAGAGAAACGTCGATGGGCCGGCTGCCCGGCTCAAGCGGGATCGCCGCTTCGAGACCTTCGAGGGTGAAGGTCCCGAAGACCGGGACGAGACGCTGCATGGCATCGGCCGTGAGTTCGTCCTGCGGATCATCCGCAAGGCCTCGCAGGCCCTCGAGCACCGGGGCGATGGAGAAGCCCTCGGAGGAGATCCCGGCGATCGCGATACGCCCGTCCTCCACGGTCATGACCATTTCGTCGAGGAAGAACCCGGCAACGCCCCCCTCCTCGTCACCGCGCAGGCCGACGGAACCGATCGTCATGGCGAAGGGCTCGTCGGGATCGAGCGAGGCGAGGCGCAGGCCCTGTGCCTCGATTCCCCCGAAGCGGAAGGATTCGAACATATCGACGACGAAGCGCAGCGCCCGCGCCTCGTCACGCGGTGACATCTCATCCTCGTCGAGCGCGGCGAGCTCCTGAATCGTCTCCGCGAAGGGCTGCTCCATGAGGCGCACGGCGAAGGCGCCGCCCTCGATCATGTCGACGGTAATCAGCGCATTCTCGTCATCGGTGAAGCTCAGATCGGCGACCGAGAATGATTCGTAGACCGGGCGATGGGGGTTCTCGCCCTCGCCGGCAGTCTCGGTATAGAAGCGGATCATCCAGGGCAGATCCATGGCGCTTGCCGTCATCAGGCCGAAGCCACCGCTGATCTCGGCGAGATCATCCACGGCGACGAAATCGCCGCGCTGCGCCTCGAACAGGTCGATACGCCCCATCTCGACGCCATCGAGGCGGATCTCCTCGTAGCGACCGGTCTGCTCCACATCCCCCATGGCCATGGCGAAGGACAGGGTCGGTATCGTCACGCTGTCTGCGGAGAAGCGCGAGAGCGTTTCGGCGATCTGGGCCATATCGTCGGAAGCCAGCGCATCGCCGAGTTCCGAGACCGGCATGTTGGCGCCCTCGACCATGATCTCGGGCATGGTGTAGGTGCCGAAATCGCCGCTGATCGTGACGTCACGCAGAGTGTAATCCTCGGCGCTGGCCGTCCCCACCGCCAGAACCGATGCGAACAGGACAGCCAGGGCACCGTTTCGGGCCGCAGGCGCGAGGTTGCGGGCATTCGCAACGCCGGACGTGAACATCGAGAGCCTCCTTGTCGAACACGGTTTCGTCGGTTCGAACCGATTGCGCGGCAGCAAACCACAGATCGCGCCGAAACGAAACGCCCCCTCACCCTCCAACGTCGATGCACGTTCGCGCTTTTGTCAGGTCAACGATACTTGGTTTCGACTTGAAAATTCTCCAGAAAGCCAGGATCGAATGCTGCGATCGGAAATGCGTAAATCAATCTATTGTACGGCCATTGACCCATCAGCAAAACCTCAAGCCTGTGCGACTTCGTAAAGAAATCTCCTGCAGCCGAGGCCAATTCTTCCGCAAGCAGATTGTCGCCCAGATAGAATGGGAGTGTAGCCCGCGCGACCGTCCCCAGCTGTAATCCGGCCTGATCGCGAGTCAGATCTTCCGATTCGGCGTGAAACGCGACTGCTTTGTCCACGAGCCCTTGATCTTCGACCGCAGCTTGCACGAATCCGACACGCATATCGGCAAAAGCAAACATTCGGTGCGCAACATCGTCATCGACTGCCAGGGTGGCGAGCCGAGGCACGATAGTGCTGATGATGTGCGGCTGCATGCCCTCGAGCGTCGCGAGGACCGAGAGGCTCGCGAGTTCCTTCGCCTCCACAGCCAGTTCATTGACCATGAAAACCTCGTATTCTTCCATCCAGCGAGCCTCCAACCTGGCAGCAAGGTCCAGCCGATCATGGCCGAGAGCGTGAAGCCAGGAGAGGAACTGCGATGACGAAACGGTGGCGAGATCAATCCCGAGGCCGTCAACGGCAAGCACGAAATTCGTAGGGAAGCGGGCGTAGGGCTCATCAATGGTCAGCGCCAGTTGCCCTAGCGCGAAGGTCAGTGGCGATTGCCCGGGCTGCTGATCGAGCGAACCGCGCGCGTCACTGATGCGCATTGTGCCGATCATGGGAACGATATCATTTGCCCCGGGTGCGGCAGCCTCCTCGACCGTTTGAGCGGGAACGGCCGCTATCGTATCGAATGACGATGCAAAACCAAAATCAGTCCATTCAAGCCTGGAAATATCGATTCTGGCAGTCCTGCCTGCGGCATCGGAATGCGGGAAAACCGTGTATTCCACGGCGACATCGTCGATCATGAGCGATGGTCGATCATGGGCATGTTCAGCACGCAGAACCAGATTACCGGCAGACAGGGTGAAAGCGCTACCGGGAAAGGTGAGACTGAGGCTGAAGTTGGTCGCGTCAACGCTCGCGCTGCGCCTGGAAAGCAGATCCTGAAAATAATTTTGTGCCGCTTCAATGTCCTCTTCGCTAGGGTTCAGGTGATCAACGTCTGAAAACGCCCCGAAAAAATCGAAAGCCGGATTCCTGACGAAGCGGACATCGATATCGCGCTCTACCAATTCCTCGATAAACAATCTCGTGCCGCCGCCACAATCCATTTCAAGGTTCTGAAGTGTGTGCGTGGCCGCAAATGGCCTGAACTGCCAACCACTATCAGGGCCCGTCTCGAAGTAGCTTCGGAAATACAGAGCGATATCGATATCGGTGAATTGGTTGAAGTCATGCCTGCTCACGGCCGCGGTTTCATGTTCAGCGGGCGTTCCATAGGCATGATCCACGGAATAGAGTTCAGCACGGCCATCGGCCAGATTCTCAATTCGCACATTATGGTGTATCATGTGCCAATCCTGATCGTCCGAATTGACGATCAACACCATTTCCGGGATTTCAATTTCATCTGCGGACAACTGCAGCATCTTGCCCCAAAGCACACGCGGGTCTTCGGCATCGAGAGCTTCACTCAGGGCTTCAGCCGACAGGCTGGCGCCACGCAGGATCACACGTGGCATCTCATATGTGCCGACGACACTTGGAATCGTGACGTTTTCAAGGGTGATTTCGTCCGCCATCGTCTTTGCGGGCGAGAGCGTCGAGACAAGACCGATGACGATCACGCACAATGCGTACATCAGAAATCGACATGCAACACCAGCACAATTATATACACGCATATGCGCGCCTTATGAATTCATTGATTGCATTTTGGTGCGGGATACGACCGAGCGGACCGGATTGCAACTCCAATTTTCACTGCCACCAGAATCTTCGGCGCTGCCCAGGTTAATGATGCGATCCGGCAGCGCTCCCCCTCACCCTCCCCCGTCGATGCGCTTGCCGAGGCGTCCGGCGAGGTCCTGGATGAATTGCCAGGCGGTGCGACCGGAGCGGGCGCCGCGGGTGGTGGCCCATTCGAGGGCGTCGCGGCGCAGGCTTTCCTCGTCGCAGGCGAGGCCGAGATGCGTGGCATAGCCGAAGACCATCTCGAGATACTCGTCCTGCGAGCACTTGTGGAAGCCGAGCCACAGGCCGAACCGGTCTGAGAGCGAGACCTTCTCCTCCACGGCTTCGCCCGGGTTGATCGCGGTGGCGCGTTCATTGTCCATCATGTCGCGCGGCATCAGATGACGGCGGTTCGAGGTGGCGTAGAACAAGACATTGTCGGGCCGCCCCTCGATCCCGCCTTCGAGCACGGCCTTGAGCGACTTGTAGGAGGTGTCGTCGGAATCGAAGGACAGATCGTCGCAGAAGATCACGAAGCGATGCGGGTCGTCGCGCAGGATGCCCATCAGCACGGGCAGGCTCTCGATATCCTCGCGGTGGATCTCGATCAGCTTGAGCGGGCCCATGCCGGGCTCGCGGGCGCCGTTGACTTCGGCGTGCACGGCCTTGACCAGCGAGGACTTGCCCATGCCGCGCGCGCCCCAAAGGAGCGCGTTGTTGGCCGGAAGCCCCTTCGCGAAGCGCCATGTATTCTCGTGCAGCTGGTCGCGGACCCGGTCGATGCCGCGCAACAGCGCCATCTCGACGCGATTGACCCGCGGCACCGGCACGAGGCGCGGCGGCGCCGCATGCCAGACGAAGGCATCGGCACGCGAGGTCTCGACCGCGGCATGCGCCGGCGGGGCGAGGCGTTCCAGCGCATCGGCGATACGCGCAAGCAGCGCGGCAGTCGCATCGGAATCGGATCGGAGCATGGCGGACCTTCGCGGGCTGGAAACGTTGCAAACGGGCGACGGCGTCTCCATATCGCGATCATCGGGCATGGTCCATCGCGCAAGACGCCGATCACGGTTTGCTTTCGTCGCCTGCATCGCTATAAGTTGCGCCGCTTTCGAATAAAGCGCCGGACGAGCGGTCTGACCGACCGGGCCGCCCGGCGAAAACGCATCAGGAGTCGTCAGTGATCATCACGCCCGCTTATGCACAGGCCGCCGGCGGCGGTGGCGGAGACATCTTTCTCCAGCTTCTGCCGTTCGTCCTCATTTTCGTCATCATGTGGTTCCTCATCATTCGTCCGCAGCAGAAGCGGGTGAAGGCGCATCAGGAACTGGTGAAGAATCTGCGCCGTGGCGATACCGTGATCACCAATGGCGGCATCACCGGCAAGATCTCGAAGGTCATCGACGACAACGAGATCGAGGTCGAAATCGCCGACAACGTGCGTGTGCGGGTGATCAGGGGCATGGTCGCCGACGTTCGCGCCAAGGGCGAGCCGGCCAAGGAAGCCGCCAAGAGTTGAGGCGAGCGCTGAGGCCGATAGCCGGTCCGGCCGGGAACTGATCGCAGCCACGCGCTGGCGTCGGTTCGCGGCGCCAGGCTGACGACAGGGTGCGGCGTGCCTTCGGGAAGCCGCCGCGCCGTGATTCACGTCCATCGATTCCCGGGAGTCGCACGAGCATGTTGCGCATCTCGACCACCAAGACGGTCGCCATCATCCTGGCTCTGTTCTTCGGCATGTATCTCGCCGTGCCGAACCTGCTTTCGGTCGAGCAGCGGGAGACCATCTCCCGCAATGCACCCGGCTGGGTTCCCGCGATCCTCGTCCCCGACCAGGCCGTCGTGCTCGGGCTCGACCTGCAGGGCGGCTCGCATGTGCTGTTGCAGGTGGATACCCGCGAACTGATCCAGAACGAGGCGGTTCAGGTACGCGACCAGGTGCGCAACCTGCTGCGCGAGACCCGCACGCCGCTGGAAGGCGGCATCCGCATCAGCAACAGGACGGTCGAGCTGACCATTCCCGACGACGAGGCCCGCGCCCGGCTGATGCCGCGCCTGCGCGACCTCTCGGAGCCGATCACCGATGCGGTCTTCGGCCAGCCCGGATCCGCGACGCTGACCGTCGAGGAACGGGCCGACGGCCTGATTCGGCTGACCATCACCGATGAAGGCCTCGAGGAGCGCGTCCGCCGCGCCCTCGAACAGTCGATCGAGGTGCTGCGCCGGCGTATCGACGCCCTCGGTACGACCGAGCCGAACATCCAGCGCCAGGGTGCCGACCGGATTCTCGTGCAGGTCCCCGGCTTGCAGGATCCCGAGCGTCTCAAGGCGCTGCTCGGCGAGACCGCCCAGCTCGAGTTCCGTTTCCTCGCCAATCCCGGCGACAGCGACGTCATCCAGCTCCCCCTGCGCGAAGCGGGGGGCGAACTGGTCGATGTCGAGCGCAGGGTCATCGTCAGCGGTGAGGATCTCATCGATGCGCAGCCCTCCTTCGACCAGCAGACCAACCAGCCGATCGTGACCTTCCGCTTCAACGTTTCCGGCGCACAGCGCTTCGGCGAGGCGACGACGCGCAATGTCGGTCGCCAGCTCGCGATCGTGCTGGACGAGGAAGTGATCTCCGCCCCGCGCGTGCAGTCGCCGATCACCGGCGGCGCAGGGCAGATCACCGGCAATTTCAGCGTCCAGGAAGTCAACGACCTGGCGGTGCTGCTGCGTTCCGGTGCGCTGCCGGCGACGCTGACCATCGTCGAGGAGCGTACCGTGGGTCCCGGGCTGGGCGCCGATTCGATCCGGGCCGGCACCATGGCCGCCCTGCTCGGCGCGGCCCTGGTGGTCGCCTTCATCATCTCGGCTTACGGCTTCTTCGGCATCATGGCGACGCTCGCCTTGTCGGTGAACATGATCCTCCTGTTCGGCCTGCTGTCGGTGCTCGGCGCGACGCTGACCCTGCCGGGGATCGCCGGCATCGTGCTCACGCTCGGCATGGCGGTGGATTCGAACGTGCTGATCTATGAGCGCGTGCGCGAGGAGGAGCGCGTCGGGCGATCTCCCATCCAGGCGCTCGATACGGGCTTCTCACGCGCCCTGGGCACCATCCTCGACGCCAATATCACGACGCTGATCGCCGCAGGAATTCTGTTCTTCCTCGGCACGGGCCCGGTTCGCGGCTTCGCCGTGACCCTGTCGCTCGGCATCGTCACCACCGTCTTCACCGCCTTCACGCTCACGCGCTTGATGATCGCGACCTGGTTCCGGGTGATGCGTCCCAAGCAACTGGCGATGAATTGAGGAGCGCCGATCATGTGGCTCGTCCGCTATGTTCCCGTCGAGACCCGCTACCGCTTCATGTGGTATCGGCGCTGGTCCTTCCCGCTTTCGGCATTGCTCTCCATCCTCGCGGTGGCGGCCTTCCTGCATCTGGGCATGAATACCGGCATCGATTTCCGTGGCGGCACGGTGATGGAAATGCAGGCCCGCGAGGGCAATGCCGACATCGCGCAGATCCGCACCGATGCCAATGAGCTCGGCTTCGGCAATGTCGAGGTCCAGGAATTCGGCACGCCGCGCGACGTCGCCCTGCGGGTGATGCTGCAGGAGGGCGGCGAGGAAGCGCAGCAGGAGGTCGTCACGACCCTGCGGGCGACCTTCGAGGCAGATTACGACATCCGCCGCGTCGAGGTGGTCGGCCCGCGCGTCTCCGCCGAACTGGTGCAATCGGGTACGCTCGGCGTGGTCATGGCGATCATGGGCGTTCTGGTCTATCTGTGGTTCCGGTTCGAATGGCACTTCGCCATCGGCGCGGTGATCGCGACCCTGCACGATCTGGTTCTCGCGATCGGCTTCTTCGCGATCACCCAGATCGAGTTCAACATGACCTCGATCGCGGCCCTGCTGACCATCCTCGGTTACTCGCTCAACGATACCGTGGTGGTCTATGACCGCATCCGCGAGACCATGCGCAAATACAAGAAGGTCACGGTCTACGAGGTTCTGGACATCGCGGTGAACGCGACGCTGTCGCGCACCATCCTGACCAGTACGACGACCCTGCTCGCACTTCTCGCGCTGGCCTTCCTCGGTGGGGAGATCATCAAGGGCTTCGCCTATGCGATGATCTTCGGCCTGGTGATCGGCACCTATTCGTCGATCTTCATCGCCTCGCCGATCCTGATCTACCTCGGCGTGCGCGCCACGAGCTCCGTCGGCACGGCGGCTCCGGCCAAGGCCGAGGCCGACGGCGCGCAGCCGGCGGAGTAAGAGGATGGCCGGGCCGCTCTATGACGGATTCGTGCCCGGTCGCCATCCGATCGACGCCTATGGCAATGGCGGCTTCCGCTTCGCCGAGATGTCGCACAAGGGCTCGATTCTGGCGCTTCCCTCCGGCATTTCGAAATGGGAAGTGGATGACGCCGCCGCGCTCGACGAGGCCGCCTTCGCGTCGGTTCTCGCCGAGGCCGACGAGATCGAGATCCTGCTGATCGGCACCGGGCACAACATCGTGCCCCTGCCTGAAGCGCTGCTCTGGCGCCTGCGCGATCCGGGCCTGCGGATCGACGTGATGCAGACGGGCGCAGCCGCGCGCACCTTCAATATCCTGCTGGCCGAGAACCGTCGGGTCGCCGCTGCCCTGATCGCCGTCGCGTGACCCGGCGATCCGTCAGGCCTGACGCGCCTGACGGATCATCTTCCACAACACCTGCGGCGTCGCCGGCATGTTCACATGGTCAATGCCGAGCGGGCGCAGCGCATCCACGATCGCGTTCATGATCGAGGGCAGCGCCCCCGCACAGCCGGCCTCGCCACACCCCTTGGCGCCGAGCAGATTGGTGGTGGCGGGGACGGAATGGCTGTCGAAATCGAAAAACGGCACATCCTCCGCGCGCGGGAGGGCGTAATCCATGAAGGAGCCCGTCACCACCTGGCCGCTTTCGTCATAGACGACGCGCTCCATCACCGCCTGGCCGAAACCCTGGACGATGCCGCCATGCAGCTGACCAGTGACCAGCATCGGATTGATGATGGTGCCGAAATCGTTCACGGCGACATAGCGATCGATGCGGACCATCCCGGTATCGGGGTCGATCTCGACCTCGGCGACGTGGCAGCCATTGGGAAAGGCCGAGGGTGCGCTCTCATGCACATGGCTGACGTCGAGGCTGTCGGGCACGTCATCGGGAAGCGCCATGCCATCACGCAGTTTCGCGGCGAGTTCCATGATTCCGATGGCGCGGTCGGTGCCCACGATGGCGAAATTGCCCTGCTCGAATTCGACATCCGCCGCAGCCGCTTCCAGCACATGGGCGGCGATGACGCGGCCCTTCTCGATCACCTTGTCGCTGGCCTCGATGATCGCGGCGCCGCTGGCCATGATCGATTTCGAACCGCCCGTTCCGCCACCGGCGACGAGTTCGTCACTGTCGCCCTGGAGCAGGTTGATCTTGTCGAAGGGCACGCCGAGCCGGCTGGTGAGCACCTGCGCGAAGGCGGAGGCATGGCCCTGCCCGTAATCGAGCGTGCCGGTGATGATGGTCACCGAGCCATCCTTTTCGAATCGGATGCCGCCCATTTCATTGGTGGGCGGTGCGGTGACTTCGAGATATTGCCCGATGCCGATCCCCCGCAGCATGCCGCGCTTTTCGCTCGCGCGGCGGCGTTTCCTGAAGCCCTTCCAGTCGGCGGCCTCCAGCGCCTTGTCGAGAACGGCGGTGAATTCGCCGCTGTCATAGACGGTGTCAGCGGGGGTCTTGTAGGGAATCTGCGAAGGTCGCACATGGTTGCGCCGACGCAGCACGGCGCGATCGATGCCCATCTCGACGGCGGCGTTGTCGATCAGTCGCTCCATCAGGTAATTCGCATCCGGGCGTCCCGCGCCGCGATACGGGCCCATCGGCGTGGTGTTGGTGAGCACCACCGAGACATCGACCTGCACATGCCGGGTGCGGTAGACGCTGACCACGTTCTTGACGAGGTTCAGCGAGGAGAACATCGGCGCCACATGGCAGAGATAGGCACCCATATCGGCATAGCCCTCGAGCTTCACCGCGAGGAAGCGCCCCTTCTCGTCGAGGGCGAGCGACGCTTCCAGCTGGATACCCCGCCCCTGCGTGTCCGAGACGAAACTCTCCGATCGGGTATCGGTCCATTTCACCGGGCGCCCGAGGGCGCGGGCGGCGTGGAGCAGCCCGACATATTCGGGATAGACCGCCGATTTCATCCCGAAGGAGCCGCCGACATGGCGGGTGCGGATGCGCACCTTGTCGGGTTCGACCCCGAGGATCTGCCTGGCCAGCAGGTTGCGCATGCCGAACACGCCCTGGCTGCCCATATGCATGGTCCAGCGCCCGCTCTGCGCATCATGTTCCGCGATGGCTGAACGCGGCTCCATCGGCGCCACGGCGATGCGGTTTGAAATGATCGGAAGCCGCGTGACATGGGCGGCATCGGCGAAGGCTTTGGCCACGACCTCGTCATCGCCGTAATGGAAATCGAGAACGCGGTTGTTGGGCACGTCGTCGTAGAGTTGCGGCGCATCTTCGGCCATGGCCTGCGACGGCTCCGTCACCGCCTCCAGCGGTTCGATATCGACCTCCACCACATCCACCGCGTCGCGCGCCTGTTCCGGCGTCTGCGCGATGACGATGGCGACGGGGTCGCCGATATAGCGCACCCGATCCGTAGCGAAGGCTGCGCGCTTCGTATTCAGCATGGGCGAGCCGTCGCGGTTCTTGAAGCCCATCGTCGAGGTGATCGGCCCGTAGCCGGCTGCGTCGAGATCCGCCCCGGTATAGACGGCGACGACGCCCTCCATGGCGAGCGCCTCCTGCGTGTCGATGCCGCGGATCACCCCGTGCGGATACTGGCTGCGGACCAGGGCCGCGTGGAGCTGCCCCTCGATGGAGACGTCGTCGGAGTAACACCCCTCCCCACGCACCAGAACCGGATCCTCCTTGCGCGGCACGCTCTGTCCGACGGCGAATTTCATCGTGGAGAGCGCATCGAGATCGAGGGGTTTGTTCATCGCCGGGCCTTTCGCACGTTTCGTTGCGCCTAAAGTGGAGGAGCAGCCGCCATACGGCAACCGCACGAATGCCAGAACCCCGCTTGCGTGGATGAACGATGGCGTGGACGCGCCCCTTCGCCCTTGTCCTTGCGGCGATGCGCGATATCTCGCTGCCATGACAGCGATCACACCCGGCTCGACACAGCTCGAATCATTCCCCGATGACGGCATCGCCGTCGTTACCGGCGCCACCGGCGGAATCGGCGCGGCCTTCGTGCGGGCGCTCGAATCATCCGGGCGGTTCACGCGGGTCGTGGCTGCCGGGCGCAGCAACGCGTACCAGCTCGATATCCGCGATCCCGATGCGGTCACCGCCTTTGCCGGGAACCTGGCCGAGAGCCTTGCGGGAGCGCCGATCCGGCTCGTGATCGATGCGACCGGCTTCCTGCACGACGAGACACGCATGCCGGAGAAATCCTGGCGCGACATCAATGCGCAGGACATGGCCCATTCCTATGCGGTGAACGCCATCGGTCCTGCCCTGCTGATGCAGCAGCTGTTGCCGATGCTGCCGCGCGAAGGCAAATCGGCCTTCGTCACCCTCTCGGCGAAAGTCGGCTCGATCGGCGACAACCGCATCGGCGGCTGGTACGCCTATCGCGCCTCGAAGGCGGCCCTGAACCAGATCGTGCGCTGTGCGTCGATCGAGTTGGCCCGGCGCTGGCGCGAGGCGGTCTGCGTGGCCATGCATCCCGGCACGGTCCACACGCCCCTGACCCAACCTTTCGCCAAGAACGGCCTGAACGTCCGCGAGCCCGACGAGGCCGCGGCAGAAATGCTCGCTGTGATCGATGCCCTGACGGCGCAGGAGAGCGGCGGGTTCTTCGATTATCGTGGTGAGCGCCTGCCGTGGTGACGACGACCGGTCCCCAAGCATTTCTCGCGTTACTTTTCTAATCGACACAATTCTGTGGTACATCTTAGAGCGCGTTTCGAGCTGACGGAATCAGGCTAGGCGCTCTAAGTCATTATTCAGCTCATCGTTTTTGTCGGTCAGACGGTGCCACCTGACAAAACGATGCTCTATACGTGCGCGCTCAGCCATGCACTGAAACTATCCATGTCATGCGACCAAAAAACATGGACACCCGCGTCATCTAACCGTTGCACGTCTGCGGGCCTTATCACTCCCTGAAGCAAAGCAGCAGTATGAACAAAACTTCCCCAATGACTCCGCCAAGCCTCTGATTTCTTAAGAACATCATTGATACACTTGATAGAATTGGTCTCGTCATTTGTCACTTTGCATTCCAGTGCAAGAACGTACGTGCCTCGTAATCCGCACGCTACATCGACCTCCTGGGGAGCTGTTGCTCTGGTTGCAAAACGTGTTTTGTACATGAAATTGCGTGTGGGTACCGCTGCTCGTGTATCGATCAAGCTACTGGGAAGCTGCGTCCAACCATCAGCTACCAGGAGATCTATGACGTGCCGTTCCTGTTCCGCAGCCAATCGATTACGGGTAGCAGTCGATACCTCCTGCGAAGCGATAAGCGGTGCCACCCGGTCGAGCAACTTCTCAACCTCCCTACGAGTCGGAAGGCGCGCAGATCGCAGCCACTGCCCCACGCTCGGATCGAGCCGCTGCAGGATAGCCGCTTCGAGCTGATCAGCATCAGACGATCGAACTGGCCGACCACGATTCTCACCGTGTTTGCTGTAGGCGGCGCAAATCAGCCGAAACTGATCCTGGCTCTTGGGCGGTGAAAGAAGATGCCGAAACACCCTTTGATGTCGTCCATCGGCACGCAGCGCTGCGGCAATGTCAGTAAGATAGCTTGAAGCGCGAAGAGCATCAGCAACGATCCTTCGCGCTGTTCTGAGCGCCGAAAGCCAGTCAGCGCGCTCGTTTGCCGGATTTAAAGATGAGATATACCGGTCCTTCGCGATCTCACAATCATTGACATGTCGAGGATCGATGGGCATCAGCGCACGCCCGTTGCGCGATTGGCTGCGATCGGGCGCCTTTTCGGCGGAACAGCTTTGCGGGAGGCGCCATTCGCGCGCTCTTCCTTGATCGTATATTGAATTGCCGACTCGAGCTGCTTCGGAAGAGGCGAGAGGGAGTTAGCCGACCAATTGGCAGCGCACCGTTCGCCATCGAGTTGCCGCAGAAGCTCGACCCCGAGAGCCTCGGCGAGGCGAGGCGGCACAGCATTTCCAATCTGTTTGTACTGTGAGGTGAAACCTCCAGAGAAACACCAGTCCGGAGGAAAACTCTGGACAGCTGCACACTCTCGCGGGCAAAGGCGCCTCAAGCCATGGGTCGGGTCCTTGATCCAATCTTGCTGAGAGCTCGCCGTGACCGTTCTTCCACTCTGCTGAAGATCCGCGACGAACGCACCCTGTTTGTAGCCCCAATGTCCACCTGGACGGGTAGACTCCTTCTTTCCGGGACTTTTCACACCCGTCCCAGGCCTGAGGGGTTGCAGTTGAGCTGCGAGGCTTTCATTCGGGCGTATGATCTCATCAGATCGAAGATCATCGATCGCTGAAATGGCCTCACCGAGGGTCACCCAAGGGAGAGCGCTCGGACCATCACCGCAAGCGTCTTTCGCGTGGGTCGGAGGCGGAAACCTGGGTTCATCGCCCCGCCGATAGCCAATCATGAACAACCGAACACGTCGCTGAGCGACCCCATAGTCAGCGGCATTGAGTAGTCCGACTGCCGTTTGAAACCCGGCATGCAAAAGGCTCTCTCGCACGACCCGCAGAGCAGAGCCCGGCAAGCCGTCAGGCCCGCGCGCAGTCAGAAGCCCTCTGACATTCTCGAACAAGAGCCAACGCGCGTCGATTTCGCTCGCGATTCGGACGTAGTCTCTGATCAGCTCACCGCGTGGGTCATTAAAGCCAAGTTGATGCCCAGCGGAGCTCCAAGCCTGACACGGCGGACCGCCAGCGAGCAGCGCGATATCGCCTCTCTTCACACCGGCCTTGCCCAGAACCTCTTGCGCCCGTAATTCCCGTATATCCGCGCGTTCAATGAACGACTCGCCAAAAGCCCTTTTCCCGTTCCGAAGCATGAAGCCCTGATTGGCCTGCAGAGACGCTACCGCTACCTTATCGACGTCAGACGCATATCGGCAAACCCAGCCAGCTTCTTCAAGGCCGAGATCGAGACCACCGGCACCTGAAAAAAGGGAGATAAAATCATGCACCACTTATTCCCCTATCTCACATCTATACGCCTGAGTCGGACATGATCCTAAAACTCGTGAGCCAAACGCTCAAGCTTGGCTATGTCCTTCGTCAGACTTGCCAACAGCACGATCAGCCAACGCCTCGGAAGTCGAGTACTCACTTTCAGCGCGCGTTGTACCATCCGGCGCAGGGAACGGAGATATGACAATGGCCAGCCCGTCGATACGCAAAGATTTCGGCTTTCACGGCTTGATCGCCGGCCTCGTCGCCATGGCCCTACTCGCTTTCGCGACGGCCTTGACGCTGCCTGCCTTGACGCTGCCTGCCTCGGCGCTGCCCGCCCAGGCGCAGGCGAACCCCGACCAGGGCGCCATTCGCGGCGTGATCAGCGACCAGCTCGACGCCTTCCTCGCCGATGACGCGGCGCGGGCCTATAGCCACGCCTCACCCGGCATCCGCCAATTATTTCCTGGTGAAGAGCGCTTCATGGGCATGGTGCAGCGTGGTTATGCGCCGGTCTATCGGTCGCGGAGCCGGGAATTTCTCGATCTGCGACAGACTGCCCTCGGCCCGGTGCAGGAGGTGCTCCTGATCGATGCGAACGGGCAAGAATGGCTGGCGCTCTACACCATGGAGCAGCAGCCCGACGGATCGTGGAAGATCGCGGGTGTCAGGCTGGTGCGCCAAGAGGGTGTCGCGGCCTGAGCCACATCAGACGATGTCCATGGCATCCTCGGATTCACACGCGAAGGGGAGCGTGCGTGCGACCCACAGGCGCGTCTCGACAGCGGCGTCGGATGTGGCGCGGATCCACCAGTGGCGCCGACCGGCATCGAAACCGATGCACGGCGCTTCGCCGAGGCGATCGAAAATGAAGGAGATCGCGCTGTCCTGATCAGCAAAGCGCTCAGGAAAACGGTCATGATCGACAATGCACTCGCCTTGGGCGACGAGGCACCAGTTGACACGATACGCCATGTTTGGCCCCTGTTTTTATACGGTCACAATTTTCCTAGAATTTGAGCTATTTCCGGTCCAGCGCTTTCCGCGCACAAGCTTACCGGCATCTTGTTCAGTTTGACGAAGCGCGCATTGTCACGAAAACCAGTCCGTAACCGTTGGCGCCGTGCGCGAATGCGAAGGCTTTTAAGTCCATCCTTCCGCTTGCCGGTTTCCGCCGACGGCCCGACGTTGGCACGAAACCATGGCGAGAAGAGGCCGGACAGCATGCATAATCTCACGATCGACCCGCAGCGCCTGTGGGATACGCTGATGGAGACCGCGCAGATCGGTGCGACGGCGAAAGGTGGCATCTGCCGCGTGACGTTGACCGAGGAGGACCGCCGGGTTCGCGACTGGTTTCGCGAGGCCTGCGAGGCGCTCGGCTGCACGGTCACGGTGGATAGCCTGGGCAACATGTTCGCGCTGCGCCCCGGTCGTCGCTCGGACCTGCCGCCGATCGCCATGGGCAGCCATCTCGACACGCAGCCGACCGGCGGAAAGTTCGACGGCGTGCTCGGCGTGCTGGCCGGGCTGGAGGTGTTGCGCACGTTGCATGCGCTCGATTACGAGACCAATGCACCCCTGATGCTGGTGAACTGGACCAACGAGGAAGGCGCGCGTTTCGCGCCCTCGATGCTGGGCGCGGGGGTGCATGCCGGGCTCTACCAGGCGGAGGAGGCCGAAGCCATCACCGACCGCGAGGGCACCAGCCTGCGCGAGGCGCTGGAGGCGATCGGCTATCGCGGCACGGTGCCGGTGGGCAGCGTCGCGTTTTCCGCGATGTTCGAACTGCATATCGAACAGGGGCCGATCCTCGAAGCCGAAGAACGCACGATCGGGATCGTCACCGGAGTGCAGGGCATGCGCTGGTACGACATCACCTTCACGGGCCGTGAATCGCATACCGGTACGACGCCGATGCCGCTGCGGCGCAACGCGCTTCTGGGCGCCGCGCGCATGATCGAGCGCGTCGATGCCATTGCACGCGCTCACGCGCCCGACGCCGTGGGTACCGTCGGGATGGTCGAGGTACGACCGAATTCCCGCAACGTGATCCCGGGCGAGGTCTTCTTCACCGTCGATTTCCGCCACCCGGATGCGACCGCGCTGGATGCGATGGAGACGGCGCTGCACGCGGCTCTGGCCGAGGTGGCCGGCGAGGTCGGGCTCGATTGCACGCATCGGCGCGTTACGCATAACCCGCCGGTGGTCTTTGACCCGGATTGCATCGAAGCCGTACGCAAGGGCGCCGGGCAGGCGGGTTTGAGCAGCCGCGAGATGCTCTCGGGAGCCGGCCACGACGCCGCCTATATCGCGGCGATCACGCCGACGGCGATGATCTTCGTGCCCTGCGCCGACGGGTTGAGCCACAATGAGGCGGAGAGCGCGACTTTCGAGGATTGCGGCGCGGGTGCGCAGGTGCTGCTCAACGCCGTGCTGGCCTATGATGCCCGCTTCGCCTGACGGCGCGAGAGGCTCCATCGAGCCCGGGCGGGATCAGCCCGCCTCGCAACGCAGCCAGGCTATCTCGTTGGGTCCATCCACCATGTAGCGCCGGTCGGGCCCGTCGGCACGCAAGGTCAATTCGCCGGTCAGGCGCGCGCCGGTCTCGATGTCGTGCTCGAAATAGACCAGCACACCCATCGAGGCGAAGACACGCATCTCCCGCAATTCCTCGCCATCAGGGACGAGCATTCCCTCGCGCAGCAGGGTGATCCGCTCTTCCTCGAAGACGATGCGCTCCCGCAAGGCCTGGGGATCGACTTCCGCGCACCATTGCCCTTCGAGGAAGGCGATCTCGTCCTGCGAGACATCACAATGGCGCAGCGTCGAATCGCATTCCTGCCCGTATTGCTGCAAGAGCATGCCGACATAAGCAATGCCGATGATCGCCAGAACCAGCCCGCCGAGGATGATGGCCAGACGCTTGCTCATGCCGTTTCGCCCTCTTCCAATATCACCGTGATCCGCGCGCCCTCCGCGACCTGGGCACCGATCTGCGCGGCGATCTCGCCGACCACGCCGGAAACCGGGGCGGTGAGCACATGCTCCATCTTCATCGCCTCGACCACGGCGACGCGCTCGCCCTTCTCGACGCTTTGGCCCGATTCGACGAACAGAGCCACCAGCTTGCCATGCATCGGGGCCTTGATCAGGCCGCCGGCATCGAGATGCTCCAGATCGACCGCAGTGGGATCGTAGATCTCCACGCGGGTCTGGCGCCCGTCATGCAGGACCAGCATGGCTTCGCCCGCCTCGACGATGCCGGCATCGCTTTCTCCGGGTTCGACCGTCTGGCCGGGAATTTCGAAAGCCGCCCCCTCTTCGTCCCAGGTCAGCATCCCGTCGATGCGCTCGCCATCGACCACCAGCGGCAGGCTGGTGCGGCGCTCGCCGACGAGCTGGAAGCCGTCACTGGTCCACCAGGGCCCGGGGGCACCCGCAAGGGCGGCCCGCCCCGCTGCATCGTTGCGCGCATGGTCCCGCTGGACCAGGGCGAGGGCTCCGGCGGCGACGGCGAAGGCGTCGCGCGGCTGCGCCACTGCGCCGAGTGCCTCGAGATTGGCATCGATGAAACCGGTATCAAAAGCGCCCTCCCGGAAGGCCTGTGCATCGACCAGCTTCTTCAGGAAAGCGGCGTTGCTGCGCGGACCGGCCACGACGGTCGCGGCGAGTGCCTGCGAGAGCCTGTCGAGCGCCTCGGTGCGGTCGGCCCCGCGGGCGATGATCTTGGCGATCATCGGATCGTAGAATGGCGTCACCTCGTCGCCCGCCTCGACGCCGGAATCGATGCGAATCCCGAAATCCTCCGGAAATTCCAGCGCCCAGAGCCGTCCGGTCGAGGGCAGGAAGCCCTTCTCCGGATCCTCCGCATAGAGCCGCGCTTCCACGGCATGGCCGTCGAGCCGGACATCGTCCTGCGTGAAGGGCAGCGTCTCGCCGGCAGCAGCCCGGAACTGGAGTTCTACCAGATCGACCCCCGTGACCGCCTCGGTCACCGGATGCTCGACCTGCAGCCGGGTGTTCATCTCCATGAAATAGAAGCGATCGGGCCGCAGGCCCTCGCGGCCATCGGCTATGAATTCCACCGTGCCCGCACCGACATAGCCGACCGCGCGGGCAGCCTCCACGGCGGCCTTGCCCATGGCCTCGCGCATGTCCTGCGTCATGCCCGGGGCGGGTGCCTCCTCGATCACCTTCTGGTGCCGGCGCTGGAGCGAGCAGTCGCGCTCGTTGAGATGCACCACGTTGCCGTGCTGATCGGCAAAGACCTGGATCTCGATATGGCGCGGAGCCAGCACGTATTTCTCGACGAGGACGCGCGGATCGCCGAACGAGGCCTGCGCCTCGCGCATCGCCGAGGCGAGCGCATCGTCGAATTCGGTGGCCTTGTCCACCCGCTTCATGCCCTTGCCGCCACCCCCGGCGACCGCCTTGATCAGCACCGGATAGCCGATCTCATAGGCCTTCTGGCGCAGGAAATCGGGCTCCTGCTTAGAGCCGTGATAACCGGGCACCACGGGCACGCCGGCCTTCTGTGCGAGCGCCTTGGCGGCATCCTTGAGGCCCATCGCCTTGATCGCGGAGGCGGGCGGACCGATGAAGGCGATGCCGTTCTCCGCGCAGGCCTCGGCGAATTCGGCGCGCTCGGAGAGAAAGCCGTAGCCGGGATGGATGCATTGCGCGCCACGCGCGAGCGCCACATCGATGATCTTGTCGATCCGCAGATAGGATTCCGCCGCCGGCGCCGGCCCGATCTCGTAAGCCTCATCGGCCATCTGCACGAACAGCGCATCCGCATCCGCCTGCGAATGCACCGCAATGGTGCGCAGGCCGAGTTTCTTCGCCGTGCGGATGATACGGCAGGCGATTTCGCCACGATTGGCGATGAGCACGGATTCGAACACGGCGGATCCCCCGGTACAATTCATGTCGTTCATCCTTTTGGAAAACGTCCGCGCCCGCAGGTCAAGGGTCAGCCGCGACGCATTTTTTCACAGCCCCCGCAGAAAGCAGTTTACAGCGCGCCCACACCTGCTTATACCGCCTCACCGACGGCGAACACAGCTTCGACCGTCCGCCCAGGTAGCTCAGTTGGTAGAGCATGCGACTGAAAATCGCAGTGTCGGCGGTTCGATTCCGTCCCTGGGCACCATATCTTTTAGGGCGGTTCCGAGGATACGACTTTCATTTGACACCGGAGAGATGGTTTACACAATCTCCGGCGCGAATGGGTTTGTGGTTGGCTTTACCTGATCTTCGGCATTATCGAGAAAACCGATGTCATCGCCCATGAAGGAGACCAGCCAGACCTGATCTGCGACCTCGCGCAGGCCGAGGATCTGGCCTGCGAAGACCTGGCTGAGATTGATTTTCCTCTTTCCGATGCAGATGCGGCTACAGGGCGTGACGCGGACAGTGCGTTCGTGGAAGGGATAGGTCGGCTCGACCGGCGGCTCGTCAATGCGCGGTGACGGTGTATAGATTTCACCCGGATAGGCGCCGCCCAGCGCCTGATATGGGCGTTGGTTAGCGTATCCGTGTGGGTCAAGGTAGGGCTGGCTGGCGCCAACCGGGCCAAGATCCCCGATCATTGCGCGAGCCAATCGCTCAAAGGCGCTTGGCCACCTCCTCCAGCATCACCTCCGTAGCGCCGCCGCCGATGGCCTGGACCCGGGCATCGCGGACCATACGCTCGATCTCGCTCTCGCGCATGTAACCGAAACCGCCATGGAATTGCTGGCAATCATACATCACCCGGTTGACCAGCTCGCCGCAATAGGCCTTCACCATGGAGACCTCGCGCACGCAATCGCGCCCCTGCGAATCGAGCCATGCCGCGTGATAGACGAGGCGCCGTCCGGCCTCGATCTCGGCTGCGCGTTGCGCCAGGCGCTGGCGGATCGCCTGACGATCCCACAGGCTGCCGCCGAAGGCCTTGCGCTGCTTGACATAGTCGAGCGTGATCTCGAGCGCCCGCGCGGCTTCCCCGATGCTCTGTGCACCCAGCACGATGCGCTCGTTCTGGAAGTTCTTCATGATGGCGTAGAAGCCGCGATCGACCTCGCCGAGCACATTCGCGGCAGGCACCCGGCACCCGTCAAAGACCAGCTCGGCCGTATCGGAGGAACGCCACCCCATCTTATCGAGAGCCCGCCCGACGCGGAAACCGGCCATCCCCTTCTCCACCATGAAGATGGTGATGCCCCGGGTCGCCTTCACCTTCGGATCGGTGCGCGCGGCAACGAAATACAGATCGGCATGCACCCCGTTGGTGATGTAGAGCTTGGCGCCGTCGAGAATGAAATCATCGCCGTCGCGGACAGCGCGCGTGCGCATCCCGGCCACATCGGAGCCCGCATCCGGCTCGGTCACGGCCACGGCGGTGATGCACTCCCCCGCGATCACGGACGGCATGAAGCGCGCGAGCTGCGCCTCGTTTCCGGCATGAGCCAGATGCGGCGAGGCCATGTCGGTATGCACCAGCACGGTGATGGCAAAACCACCGAACCCCGAGCGGCCCAGCTCCTCCGCCAGAACCGCCGTGGCGAGCGTATCCATCTCCGCGCCCCCGTAACGCGACGGATAGCGGATACCGAGAAAACCGAGTTCGCCCATGCGCCGCAGGACGTCGCGCGGGACCATACCGGCCTCTTCCCAATGATGCGCGTGCGGGCGCACCTCCTCCGCGACGAAGCGGCGCAGCTGTTCGCGCAGCATCCGGTGTTCCTCTGCGAAATAGATATCCTCGGACATGATTCACTCCCCGGATTGCGTTTGTCTGTCTGTCGATGCGCCGTGAGACGGCTCTTCGTCCACGATGGCGAGCACCGCCCCCGCCTGGACGACATCACCCTCCCCGTGCGGCAGGCTGCGCAGAATGCCGTCGCATGGGGAGACCATGGTCTGCAGGAGCTTCATCGCCTCCATCACGACGAGCGTCTCTCCGCGTGTGACCCGCACCCCCGGCGCAACGGCGCAGGAAATCACCCTGCCCGGCATCGGCGCCCGCAAGACGCCCTCCCCTGCCGATTCCATCGCCGCGACCCGGTCGCGCATGATGGCCGGCGTCACGGGAACGTCTACCGCCCACCCCGCCGCCATGAGCCGGATGCCGCCCTTGATCGGGCGCCAGCGCAGGGTGACGAGGCGCCCCTCGCTCTCGAAACGGAGCTTGCCGGGATCGTGTGCGAGATGCTCGACCATGATTGCCGGCGCGTCGGCGACAGTTACTGCATAGTGCTCCCCGCGCCCCGCGACGCGGACGGTCTCGCCCGCCACGAGCCAGATGCTCGCGCCCGGATGACCGGCCGGCTCGCTGACCCGCCAGGCCCCGAGGCGGGCCCATGGGGAAGCCGCGCCCGACAGGGCCGCTTGCGTGTCCCGGCAATGGGCGGCGAGCGCGGCGAAGGCCCGTTCACGATCTCCGATCTCAATCGATGGAGACAGATCGCTTGCGGCAGTGAAAAACCCCGTATCGACTCCACCGGAGCGAAAGGCGGGATGGGCGATGATCGCGCGCAACTGGTCCTGATTGGTCGTCAGGCCTGCGACCAGATCCTGCCTGAGCGCGGTTCCAAGCCGGGTCAGGGCCTCCTCGCGATCAGCGCCATGGGCGACGATCTTGGCGAGCAGCGAATCATAATCGGGCGGCACGACCAGTTTCGGGCACAGGGCATGATCGACCCGGATCCCCGGCCCGGAAGGTTCATCCACCGCGCTGATCGTGCCAGTGGTCGGACGCCCGTCCGCCTGGGCATCCTCAGCCAGCAAGCGCAGTTCGATTGCCGCACCCTCGCACCGCACCGCCTCCTGGGAGAAGTCGAGCGCCTCCCCTGACGCGATCCGCAATTGCCAATCGACGATGTCGATCCCGGTGATCATTTCCGTCACCGGATGCTCGACCTGCAGCCGGGTGTTCATCTCGATGAAGAAATGCGCGCCGTCCCGGACGAGGAACTCCACCGTCCCCGCGCCTTCGTAACCGATCGCAGCGGCGAGCCGCACGGCGTCCCGCGCCATGGCCGCGCGCAACGCCTCCGGCAGATGAGGCGCCGGCGCTTCCTCGACGAGCTTCTGGTGACGGCGCTGCACCGAGCAATCCCTGTCGAACAGGTGGCGGACATTCCCATGACGATCGCCGAGGATCTGCACCTCGACATGGCGCGCACCATCGACGAGACGCTCGAGCAACACATGGTCGTCGCCGAATGCGGCTCGCGCCTCGCCCTTCGCCAGAGCCAGCGCCTGCGCGAAACCGCCCGGATCATCGACCCGCCGCATGCCGCGCCCACCGCCACCGGCGCGCGCCTTGATCATCAGGGGATAGCCGATCCGCTGCGCCTCGCGGGCCAGCAGCGCCGGATCCTGGTCCTCACCGGCATAGCCGGGGACCACCGGCAGGCCGGCCTCGACCGCCGCCGCCTTGCCGCGCGTCTTGCTGCCCATCAGGTCGATCACCTCCGGGCGCGGCCCCACGAAGACGAGCCCCGCCTCGATCACCCTTTGCGCGAAAGCGGCGTTCTCCGCCAGAAAACCGTAGCCGGGATGAATCGCATCGGCTCCGCTCGCTGCGGCAACAGCCAGGATCCGGTCCATGGCGAGATAGCTCTCGGATGGCGGCGCGGGGCCGAGGAACCAGGCCTCGTCCGCCATCTCCAGATAGGGCGCCCCGCGATCCGCCTCGGAATAGAGCGCGACGGCCTGCAGGCCCCGCTTGCGGCAGGCGCGCAGGATACGTGCGGCGATCTCCCCCCGGTTCGCGATCAGCAGCTTGCGCACGGGGCGTGATCCACGCGCATCGACGGTTTGTGCAGGAGCCTGCGTCATGACCGGCCTCACAGACGATAGACCGGCGCATGCCGGCCTGGCTCGGGTTCCGGCGCGCTGACGGCGAGAGCGAGACACAGACCGAGGACGTCGCGGGTCTGGGAAGGTTCGATGATGCCGTCATCCCAAAGGCGCGACGTAGCGTAGCAGGGGTCACTCTGCTCGGCATATTGAGCGCGCACACGGCGATCGATGGCGGCCAGATCCGCAGTCAGAACAGCGTCGTCGGCCTCGCCGGCGCTGACGGTCGAGCGCCGCAGTTCCTGCATCACGTTGGAGGCGATATCCGCCGACATGGTCGCCACACGCGCCGTCGGCCAGGCAAACAGGAAACGCGGATCGAACCCGCGCCCGCACATGCCGTAATTGCCCGCCCCGTAGGAGCCGCCGATGATCACCGAGAGTTTGGGCACGCGCGCGCTCGCCATGGCATAGACCATCTTGGCGCTGTGCTTGGCGATACCGCCGCGCTCGGCCTCGCTGCCGACCATGTAGCCGGTGATGTTGTGCAGGAAAAGCAGCGGGATGCGCTGCTGGTCGCACAGCATGATGAAATGCGCGGCTTTCAGCGCCGATTCGCTCAGCAGGGCCCCATTATTGCCGATGATCCCGACCTCCATGCCGTGAATGCGGGCAAACCCCGCGACCAGCGTCGTGCCCCATTCCGGCTTGAAGGCGGTGAAGCGGCTGCCATCCACGAGGCGGGCGATGATCTCGTGCGCATCGTAGGGCATGCGGGGATCCGCGCTGATGATACCGGGGATTTCCGCCGGATCATGCAGCGGCGGCTCCGATGCGGCGGGCGCCGGCAAACTGCGTCGCTCGGGCAGGGCTGCGATGATGTCGCGGGCGATGGCGAGCGCTTCATCCTCGTCGGCGGCCAGACGATCATTGACGCCGGAGATGCGGGTATGCATCGCCGCACCACCGAGAGCCTCCCCATCGACCGTCTCGTCGATGGCCGCCTTGACGATGGACGGTCCGCCGAGATGAATCCGCGCCGCGCCCTCCACCATCACCACGTGATCGGCGAGGGCGGGAATATAAGCGCCGCCGGCCGTGCATCCTCCGAACACGACAGCGATCTGCGGCAATCCGGCGGCGGACATCCGGCACTGGCGCAGGAAGGTCGTGCCGAAATGGTCGCGATCGGGAAAGACCCGATCCTGCTCGGGCAGATAGGCTCCGCCGCAATCGACCAGATAAAGGCAACCGAGCCCGTTCTCTTCCGCGATGGTCTGGGCGCGCAGATGCTTCTTCACCGTCTCGTGGAAGAAGCTGCCGCCTTTCACCGTGGCGTCATTGGCGATGATCATCAGCGGCTTTCCGGCAATGATGCCGATCCCCGTCACGATACCGGCGCCGGGCACCGCATTGCCGTATTGCCCGAATGCGGCCAGAGGCGAGAATTCGAGAAAGGGCGTGGCGGGATCGACGATCCGGTCGATACGCTCGCGCACGAGATGTTTTCCGCGCTTGCGATGGCGCTCCCGATGCGCGGGCGGGCCACCGGCGAGGGCGACCGCCATACGCTCGCGCAATTGCGCCAGCTTCTCCCCGAAAGCTGCGGCATTCTCGGCGAATGCCGGGCTGCGGGTATCGATCCGGCTCTCGATCACGCTCACGACACGCTCCCCTGTTCCGTCTGGAGGAGGCCGGCGCCGAGCATGGCGGCATAGCTGCGCGCCAGCGCGGTCACGGCGCCACGATCCGGGTCGAACCATTCGAGCGTGGCGTTCAGCGCCCCAAGAACCAGCAGGCGCGCCTCGCGGGCACAGACATCCCGGCGCAAAGCCCCGCGCGCCCTGAGATCGGCGAGCAGTGAATCCCACAGCGCCTCATAGGCGCGACGCGCAGGCAGATTGGCGGCGCGCACGGATTCGGGGACCTGGCCGAAGATGCGCACATTGGCGGAGGTATAGTCGCTATGGGCGTGAAGCGCGGCGAGATGGCCGAGCACCGCGGCATCGAAGCGCGTTCCGGGATCCGCCGAACCGGGAAGCTCGGAAAGCGCCTCGGCCACCGCGCGATGCACGGCGAGGATGCCCTCGTCGAGCACGGCGGTGACCAGCGCCTCGCGGGAGGAAAAATGATAATACAGGCTGCCGGCGCGCATCTGCGTCGCGCGCGCCACGTCGCGCATTGCCACGGCGGCATAACCCTTCTCGCGAAAAAGTCCCGCTGCCGCGTCGAGGATGCGCCGGCGGGTCGCCTGCGCGCGCTCACCCCGGCCCGGATCCGGCTCTTCTACGGGATGATCGGATGTCGGGCTGCCTGCGTGGCTTTGGCGAAACCCTGCGGTTGTGGCCATGACCATCGTCTCCCGTTACCCAGCGAAAGCGTTTTATTCTAACGAACGTTAGATTGAAATACTCCTCGACGCAAGGAGCGCTCACGACGAGGAGGAAAGCATGCAAGCGCGTGAGGCATGCATTCGAGAAAGCGCATTTGCAGCTTTACGATCAAAGTGAGATGCCATGATGGATATCCTGGTCGCAGCACCCTTGATCGGGCGAGCGCTTACGGCGTGCGGCACCAGCGTGCCTTTGGAGGCCCGTATCCAAGCGTTCGAACGCGCATGGCCGGCGCGCTGGCGGTCTCGTTGAGCGCCTGACGCGTGCGTGCGACGGCTGACCGCAATCAGCTCCCGGTTGGCTGATCCTCGCCTTGCTGGTTGACGTCGTTGGTCGCGCCGGGGCGGCTGAAGACCGGCTCCATGCGCGCCAGCGCCTCCTGCGGAAGGTGGCATTTGATCTGATGCCCCGTTGCCAGATCACGCATCGGCGGCACCTCTCGCTCGCACAGATCGCCTGCCACCTCGGATTTCCAGGGGCATCGCGTCTGGAACGGGCAGCCAGACGGCGGGTTCATGGCCGACGGGATGCCACCCTCGAGCACGATGCGTTTCTTCTCGATGCTGGTATCGGCGACCGGCACCGCAGACAGCAGCGCCTCGGTATAAGGATGATAGGGGGGCGCAAAGACCTGATCGGTGCTCCCCAGCTCGACCACATGGCCCAGATACATCACCATCACCCGGTCAGAAAGGTAGCGCACGATCGACAGATCGTGGCTGATGAAGAGGAGCGTCGTGCCGTTCTTGCGCTGGATATCCATCAAGAGCTGCGTAATAGCCGCCTGAACCGAGACATCGAGCGCCGAAACCGGCTCATCCGCCACCACGATCCGCGCATCCCCGGCAAAGGCCCGCGCAATGCCTACGCGCTGTTTCTGCCCACCCGAAAGCTGGCGCGGCATCCGATCGGCAAACGCGCGTGGCAATTTCACCAAATCGAGCAGTTCCAGCATCTTTTGCCGGCGCTCGCCCGGGGTCTTGCCGACCTTGAAGATCTCCAGCGCGCGGATGATCTGCGCGCCCACGGTCATCGACGGGTTGAGCGTGTCGAACGGGTTCTGGAACACCATCTGTAGCCACGAGACGGCGTCCGTGCTCCGCTGCTGGATCGGGGTCGTTTCGAGGTGCTCGTCGAACAGCATGAGCTTGCCGCCCGTGGCGGTTTCCAGCCCCATCAACACCTTGGCAAAGGTGGATTTGCCGCAGCCGGACTCGCCGACGATGGCCAGCGTCTCACCCTCGCGCGCATCGAAGCTGAGGGTCTCGTTGGCCTTGACGACCTTCTTGTCGCCGCCCGAGAACAGCGACGATGCCGATACCTCGTAATACTTGCGCAGATCGTCCATGCGCAAAACCACATCGCCGATCTCGGTCGGGGGGAGTTCTTCCTCAGTTTTCCAGGCAGCGTCCCAATCGATCTCGTCGATGCGCAGGCAACGGCTTTCGTGGCGGTCATCGCCGGTGATTTCGCGCATCGGAATGTCGCGGGCATCGCACAGGCCTTCCCTGAAATAGTCGCAGCGCGGGCCGAAATTGCAGCCCGGCGGGCGCTCGTGCGGCAGTGGGAAGTTGCCCGGGATGGCGCGCAGCGGGCGCAGGGTCTTGTCGGCCGAAGGCAGCGGGATCGCGCGAAACAGTGCCTGCGTGTAGGGGTGACGCATCTTGTTGAACACATCGCGGATATTGCCGGTTTCGACCGCCTCGCCGGAATACATCACGCAAAGCCGGTTGCAGGTATCCATGATCAGCCCGAGATTGTGGCTGATGAACAGCATCGAGGTGCCGTATTTCTTGCCGAGATCCTTGACCAGATCGACAATCCCGGCCTCGACCGTCACGTCGAGCGCCGTGGTCGGTTCGTCGAGGATCAGCAGCGACGGATTGGCCATCAGCGCCATGGCGATGACGATGCGCTGCTGCTGGCCGCCGGAAAGCTGGTGCGGAAAGGCATCGAGAATGCGGTCCGGGTCCGGCAGACGCACATCGGCGACAAGCTGGCGGGCACGGGCGCGGGCGTCACGCTTTGACATCTGCTGATGGATCATCGGCACTTCCATCAACTGCCGCCCGATCTTCATCGCCGGGTTCAGCGAGGCCATGGGTTCCTGATAGATCATCGCGATCTGCGAGCCGCGGATTCTTGCCAATTCCTGCGCGCTCATGGTGTTCAGATCGCGGCCCTTGAACTTGATGGTGCCGCCCACGATGCGACCGTTCACACCCAGATCCTGCATCACCCCCAGCGCCACGGTGGACTTGCCGCAGCCGGATTCGCCCACAAGGCCCATCGCCTCGCCGGGCATGACGGTGCAGGAAAAATCCATCACCGCAGGGATCTCGCCGCGGCGGGTGAAGAAGGAGATCGAGAGATTCTCGATTTCCAGGATGGGTCGGGTCTCAGTCATGCGGTGCTCCTGTCCGGTGAGCGCCGGGGGCGCTGCCCGTCGCCATTGTTGCTCGGACCAACGGCGCTCCACTGGCCCGCGGCATGTTTTGGGCAAGGTGAAGCATCAGTCCTTCAGGCTTTCCTCGCGCAGGCCGTCAGCCAGCAGGTTCAGGCCGAGGACGAGCGACATCAGGGCCAAGGCCGGTGCGATGGCGGCATGCGGATAGACGCTCAGCAGTCGGCGGCCCTGGTTGATGGTCGACCCCCAATCCGGACTTTCGGGCGCCACCCCCAGGCCAAAGAAGCCGAGCGTGCCCAGCAGGATCGTGGTGTAGCCGATGCGCAGGCAGAAATCGACGATCAGAGGGCCGCGCGCATTGGGCAGGATTTCCCACAGCATGATGTACCAAGCCCCCTCCCCGCGCGTCTGGGCGGCGGCGACATAGTCGCGGGTCTTGATATCCAGCGTGATGCCGCGCACGATCCTGAATACGGTGGGTGCGTTGACGAAGACCACGGCGACGAACACGTTGAGCAGGTTTGGCGACATGCCCCAGACGCCCAGGGGATCGGCGTTGAAGGCCAGCCCCGAATAGGCCCAGAGTCCCACCAGCAACACCACGCCGACATAGATGTTGCGTTTCATCGGCTGGGTGAAGAAGCGCGCGTTCAAGAGCACGGTGAAAAAGATCACCGGCACGATGAACAACACCCCCGCCATGACGCGGGGGATGGCAGTATCCTGGATCTCGGGCGCGACGAGCAGGAAGAAGAGCAGGATCACCGGAAAGGCCAGCACCAGGTTGGCGACAAAGGTCAACCCGGTATCGAAGCGCCCGCCGACATAGCCCGCAGGCAGGCCCAGAGTGATCCCGATCATGAACGAGATCATCGCCGCGAAGGGCGCGATGCGCAATACCTCGCGTGCGCCCATGATCATGCGTGAGAACACGTCCCGCGCCAGCGCGTCGCCGCCGAGCAGGAAATAATCATACCGCCCCGCCGGGTCGCGCAGCGGCGTGCCGGGAGCAGCGTTGCGCATGCCGCTGACCTGGTTGAGCGGATCATGGGTGATGATCCAGTCGGCAAACAGCGCCGCAAAGATCCAGAACATGACCAGCGCGAAGCCGATCATGCCGACCTTGGAATCAAACAGCTTGCCATAGAGGCCAAGCCGGCGCTTGAAGGTCAGCGACACGGCAAAGACCGCCACCAGGGCCACCCAGACGGGTAGCAGCTGGATGAGGATGCGGCCGATGATCTCGAACCAGCCCAACGGATCCATCACGCGCCCCCCTTCATGTCACGCGGATGCGCGGATTGAGATAGACATAGCCGATATCCGAGATCAGCTGCGTCAGCAGCACCACGATGACCGCCACCACCGAAGCCGCCAACAGCAGTTCGATATCGTTGTTCACCGCAGCCTCGAACAGCGTCCAGCCAAAGCCGGGATAGCTGAAGAGCACCTCGACGATCACCACCCCGGTCAGCAGCCAGGGGATCTGCAGCATGATGACCGTGAAGGGTGCGATCAGCGCGTTCCTCAACGCATGACGCAGCACGATATTGCGGAAACTCACGCCCTTCAGCCGCGCGGTGCGGATATATTGCTGGGTCATCACGTCGGTCATTGAGGCGCGCGTGATCCGCGCGACATAGCCCATGCCGTAAAGCGCGATGGTCATCACCGGCAGGGTGAAGTTCCAGAAGGTGATCTGCTCGAGTGCGGAACGGGCATTGCCCTGAAACAGCACCGGGCCGTCGATCCAGCCCCATTGCGCGAGCAGCGGCGACAGGCCGACGGTCGATGAGGCCAGAAGTGCGATGAACACCACGCCCGAGACATATTCCGGCGTTGCGGTCGAGGCGATGGCGAAGGTCGAAAGCGATCGGTCGGTGCGCGAGCCCTCGCGCATGCCCGCCGCCACGCCGACCACCAGCGCCATGGGCACCATCACGATCAGCACCCACATCATCAAGAGCCCCGTCGCTCCAAGCCGCACCGGGATAACGTCGGCGACCTGGGCGCGGAATCGGGTCGAATGGCCCCAATAGCCTTGCAGCAATCCGCAGCGGTCGGGCGCGGCGCCGGGTTCGGTCACGCCATATGCACGGTAGCAGCGCCCCGTTACCGAGCCGTCATCTGCCTCGCGCGTCCAGCCGGGCACGACGCCCAGCCATTCGCCGTAGCGCACCAGCATGGGTTGGTCATAGCCGTTGCGGTCCAGCCAACTGGCGACTTCGGCATCCGAGATGCGCGAACCAGCCTGGGTCTTGGCGAGCGTCTCGAGCTTGGCGGGCAGGTTGGTCAGATAGAAGACGACGAAGGTCAGGCACAGGGCGGTGACCAACATGACGCCGATGCGGCGCAGGAGAAACATCAACATGGCAGGTCCTGTCGGCTGAAGCGCCGGCGCGGCGGCGCGATGGCGCAGGCACGGGTCAGGCGCGGCGGGTCACAGCCGCCGCGCCCGCGGCCATCACGACAGGGCGTAGTATTGGTAACGCACCTCGAAAGTGGGGTGCATCTCGGCATTCAGCACGTTTGGCCGTGCGTTACGGTAGAGCGAACGCCAGTAGGGCTGGATGAGGACTCCCTCGTCGCGCAGGATCTGCTGCAGTTGCAGCATCACCTCGCGCCGCTCATCAGCATCGGGGATGCCGTTGGCCTGGTCGAGCAGAGCATCGAACTCCTCATTGGCAAAGCCGGTCTCGTTCCATGCCTCGCCCGAGCGATAGGCGAGGTTGAGCACCTGCACGCCAAGCGGGCGCATGTTCCATTCGGTCGCGGAGAACGGATAGTTCAGCCAGTCGTTCCAGAAGGTGGCGCCGGGCAGGATGGTACGCTGGATGTTGATGCCGGCATCGCGAATCTGCGAGGCGACGCTGTCGCAGGAAGACGCCTGCCAATCATCGTCGAGCGAGATCAACTCGAATTCGTGATCGGCCAGACCCTCGGCCTCGATCATCTCGCGCGCGGCGGCAGGGTCGAAGGTCGGCGCCTCCATCTCGGCATATTCGGGGTGGAGCGGGCTGACATGGTGGTTTTCGGCCACGGTGCCGCGGTCGTTATAGCCCAGCTCCAGCACGAGGGCATTGCTCACGGCCATCTGCAGCGCGCGGCGGACATTCGCATTGTCATAGGGCGGACTGTCCTGATTGAAGCGCACAGCCAGCGTGGCGGTGGTGACGGCTTCGGTCGCGGGCATGCCGATGGCCACGAACAGATCGACGAAATCGCCGGTGGTCTGATAGGTCAGATCGATCTCGCCACCCTCGGCAGCGGCCATCCAGGCAGCCGGGTCTGTGCCGAGATCGATGAATTCGATCCGGTCCAGCCAGGCGCCATTGCCCTCGTTCCACCAGGTGTGGTCGGGGTTGCGCTCGATCACCGCGCCGATACCGGTGTCATGGCTGACCGGGCGGTAGGGGCCGGTGCCGATGGGATTGGCAATCGGGTCGTCGCCGGTGAAGGACGGGTGCACCACCGCAGCCGGATAATCGGTCATGTTGGCGATGATCGCGATATCGGGGTTGGACAGGTGCAGCCGCAGGGTCAGATCATCAATGATCTCGATCGCGCCCTCGCGCAGCTGGCCATCCTCGGAGATCGCGCTCATGCGCCCGGCCATCGAATTGCCCTCGACCGAGGCATCGCACCAGCGTTCGATGTTGTGCATGACATCGGCGGCGGTGAAGTCATCGCCATTGTTCCACTTCACGCCGGGGCGGACATGCAGCGTGAATTCGGTGGCGTCGTCGCTGGCCTCCCAGCTTTCCAGAAGCACCGGCTGCACCGTGCCATCGCGCTCATAGCTGACCAGGTATTCCAGCCAGCCACGGCAGACATTGGCCAGTTCCGACCAATCCCAGGTGCGTGGGTCGCGCTGGGCCCGAATGTCCATCTGCATGCGCAGCGTGCCGCCCATCTGCGGGGTCTGCGCCCTGACCTGAGGCGCGGCGAGACCGAGCAGGCCGTAAGCAGCCGATGCGGTGACGCCGAGGGCCGTGGCGCGGGTCAGGAACTCGCGGCGGCTCAGCTTGCCTTCCTTGCATTCGGTTGCATAGAGCTTCGCTGCCGGATGCAGGTCGGTTGCCTTGCGCTTCTTGTAGAACATTGACGAGGTCTCCCTGTTGGCGCTCACTGGTCAGCCCCTTACGGCTGATTCCGTTCCAATGCTAGTGCATGGTGGACCGCGAGGCCAGCGCGGGCGGCGACGCGCTGAAGCAGGCCTTGCGCGATCGCCGGGCTTTCGCGCGGGGATTGTTCACCATTCGGATCGCAGCGTGCGATCCATTTCCGTCAAGCACATGGAGTGCCTTGCAAAGGCCGGGTTCGCGCCCTGCATCAACCCCTTCAGCGCGACCCCTAGATTCAGCGCGACCCCATGATGAAATCGACCGGCCCCAGGGACACGGCGGGGACATAGGTGACGATCATCAGGCACCCGAAAACGGTGATCACGAACCACAAGAGCTGCGGGATGATCCGCTCGACCGGGATTTTCGCCACCGAGCAGGCTGCGAACAGATTCACACCCAGCGGCGGCGTGATCATGCCCAGCGCGAGATTCATCACCATGATCAGCCCGAAATGCACCGGATCGACGCCGTAGGCGATGGCGATGGGTGTCAGGATCGGGGCCAGGACCAGGATCGCGGCGGAGGTCTCGATGAACATGCCGACCAGCAGAAGCAGGATGTTCACCGCCAGCAGGAAGGCGAAGCGCGACTCGAACCACTCACGAAAGAACGAGGCGATGTCGTTCGGGAGACCGGAACGGGTCACCAGGAACGAAAACAGCGCCGCAGCCGCGATGATGATCATGATTGCCGAAGTGGCCAGCACGGTCTTCTTCAGCACCTCGGGCAGGTGGTGAAACTTCAGCTCGCGATAAAAGACCATGCCGATCAACAGCGCCACGGCGACGGCGACGGCACTCGCCTCGGTGGGCGTGAACACACCCGAATAGATTCCCCCGAGGATCACCACCGGCACCATCAGCGCCGGCAGCGCCGCCAAGAAGGCGGGCAGCAGCGCCGGGCGGTCCTTGCCGTCATCCGCCCCGATTCCGCGGACCCGGCAAAGGACCAGAACCAGGATCATCAGCCCCGCCGCCACCAGCAAGCCGGGTCCGAGCCCGGCCAGGAACAGCCGCCCGATCGAGGTATCGGTCGAGATGCCATAGAGGATCAACGGGATCGAGGGCGGGATCAACACCCCCAGCTCGGCCGAGGAGGCCTGGACCGAGGCCGCCATCGGCTTGGGATAGTTGTGTCGCACCATCGCCGGGATCAGGATCGCCCCGATGGCGAAGGTCGTGGCCACCGACGAGCCGGAGACGCTGGCGAACATCATGCAGGTCAACACGCAGGTCGCGGCCAACCCGCCCTGCACGCCACCGACCATGGCCTTGGCCAGATCGACCAGCCTCTGCGAGATCCCCCCCACCGACATCAGATTGCCCGCGAGGATGAACAGCGGGATCGCCATCAGCGGAAAGCTGTCGAGCCCGGTGAACATGCGCTGGGCGACCAGCAGCATCGGCAGGCGGCCATGCACCTCGATCCCGATGACCGAGGCGAGGCCGATGGCCACGGCGATCGGCACACCGAGCAGAAAGAAGATCGCCAACGATAAGGCGAGCGCCATGTTCATGTCGCGGATCCCTTCTGCGCGGCATTCCGGGTCGATTCAGGGGTCACGGCGGGACTGCTCGTCGCATCGTCATCGACGGGCGGCCAATGCCCCTGAGCGGCGCGGATCATGCAGCCCAGCACGGCTATGGCGATGAAGACCGACCCGACGGGCAGCGCGACATAGATCCAGGCAATCGAGAAATCCAGCGGCGCCAGCGTCTGCCGCTGGACACGCAGGGTCATCGACCAGCCCTGCCAGAACAGGATCGAGAAGAAGGTCAGGGTCAGCACCATGGAAAACTGATACAAGGCCAGTCCCAACCGGTAGGGCAGATTGCGCTGAATGATCTCCAGCGCGATCATCGTGCCCTCACGAAAGGCTGCGGCCACGCCCATCATGACCGACCAGATCAGCGCCGAACGGGCGATCACTTCCGACCAGGTCGAGGGACGACCGAAAGCGAAGCGGGTCGTGACTTGCCACATGGTCAAGCCGGCGGCCGCGACCAGGCACAGGATGGCGACCCAGAGCGCAATCCGGGTGGTGAAGGCCTCGACGCGCAGGAAGCTCTCGGCCAGCCGCTGCGCGACTTGCCTGGTGCCCGCCCTCAGGCGCAGGAACAGGGGCATGCCCGTCTCTCCGGAACGCACAGGATGATCAGGGGCCGGCGCGTGAGCCGGCCCCGTATTGCGTCAGCGGATGCGTCGATCACTCGACCGCGATGATCCGCTCCAGCATCTCGTCACCGAACCGGTCGGTGAAGACCGACCAGGAGGCCTCGGCCGCCAGTTCCTGGAACGGCTCGCGGTCAATCTCCGTGATCACCTCCATGCCCTGACTTTGCATCAGGGCGACGCCCTCTGCCTCCAGCCGATCGACCTCGGCCCGGGTGGCGGCGGCCGATGCCTGGGCGGCTTCGATGAACCAGCCCTGCTCTTCCTCGCTCAGCCCGTCGAACAGGAAGGGCGAGGCCAGCACGATGGCCGGGGAATAGACATGGCCTGTCAGGGTGACATAGCCCTGCACCTCCCAGAAGCGGGCGGCGGTGATCACGGTGATCGGGTTTTCCTGCCCGTCGACGACGCCCTGCTGCAGGGCACCGAACACTTCGGGCCAGGCCATCGGCGTGGGTGCCGCACCCATCCCCTCGAAAGCGGCCATATGGACGCGGTTCTCCATCGTCCGCAGCCGCAGCCCGGCCAGATCCTCGGGCGTGCGCACGGGGCGCTGGGAATTCGTCACATGGCGAAACCCGTTCTCGGTCCAGGCCAGGCCGACCAGATCGGCGTCGCGCATCTGATCAAGCAGCTCCTGCCCGATCTCGCCATCCAGAGTGGTGCGGGCGTGGTCATAGTCACGGAACAGGAAGGGCAGGTCCAGTGCCAGCACTTCCGGGACGAAATTGCCCAGGGGGCCGGTCGAGGTGATCACCAGATCCAGCGAGCCGATCTGCAGACCCTCGATCATGTCGCGCTCACCGCCCAACTGGCTGGACGGAGCCTGTTCGCCGGTGAAGGTGCCGCCCGACAGCTCGGTCAGCGTGTCGATGAAGGCCTGCGCGCCGACACCGTAATGGGAATCCGTGGACAGCGCATGGCCGACCACGACACTGGTTTGCGCCTGCGCCGGCGTCCCGGCAATCAGGGCGATCCCGGCGACGGCGCCGAGCAGAGCATATTTCATGAGATCTTCCTCCCTTTGGTCTTCTCGGTATCGCAGCCTTCAGGCTGCGCTTGTCATGCGGTGCTGATGCTCTTCGATCAGTTCCGCAATTCCGGTATTGGGTCTGAAACCCAGCGCTACGGCACGGGGGCAGCGGATCTCGCCGGGCCATGAGGCGACGATGGCCGCGATCCCCGCATCGGGCCGCACGGTGATATGGTCTGCGACATCCTGTCCGGCAAGCCGCGCGAGCGTGTCGATCATCTCGCCCACGGTCACGCTGATGCCGGGCAGGGTCAGCGTGGTCTCACCACCGAGCGCATCCTGCTGCAACCCACAGGCGTGCAGCGTGTAATCCAGCGCCTTGGCAGGCGAGGCCAGGTGAAGCTTGAGATCCCGCCCCACCGGCAGCACCGCCGGCAGGCCGGCCAGCGGCTCGCGGATGATGCTGCTGGCAAAGCCCGATGCCGCGCGGTTCGGCGCCCCGGGCCGGACCGCGATGGTCGGGAAGCGTAGGGCGCGCGCCTTCAGGAAGCCTCGCCGGCTGGCATCGCGCAGCGCCAGCTCGGCCATCAGCTTCTGTGTGCCATAGGACGAGCGCGGGGCGGGCAGCGTGTCCTCACTGATCACGTCGTTGTCGGCGCAGGAGAATACCGCGACCGAGGAGGCGAAGACCACCACCGGCGGGCGGCCCATCCGGCGGCAGGCCTCGATCAAGGCCAGTGTGCCGCGCAGGTTGACGACCATGCCGAGATCCCAGTCGGCCTCGGCCTGGCCGGACACGACGGCAGCGAGGTGAATGACGAGATCCGGCGCGTCCGAAGCGATCCGCGCCAGCACGTCGGGGTCGTCGAGCGTGCCGGGCAGGGCATGGACGCGGCGGTGGCCGGCTGCCAGGGCGGCGAGCGGCGCCTCGGCTATATCGACGGCCAGGATCGCCGCGATCCGCCGCTCGGCTCCGTCCAGCAGCAGCACGTCGCGCTCAGCCAGCGCACGGACCACCATCTGCCCGATGAAGCCGGCCGCGCCGGTCACGACGATACGCATGTGTCCTCCCTGTGGGGATCGAAGCTGACAAATGCTGGTAGCGTTGTCAATTCAGCCCGCTTGCGCGCCGCGCAATCGCGAAAGCCTGCTTTCGGCACGAACGACGCTCTGATCATATGGCATCGGCGCCGATGCCGGATCGCCGCCCTGCGGGACAGTGCTGATGCCGGCATCGTCATGACAGCGCGCCCGCGGCCTTGTGAAAGAAATCCTCGGCACCGAAATTGCCGGATTTCAGCGCCAGCGTCAGGTCGAACCCCGTGGCCCTGAGTGCGGGCACGCCCGGATCGATGGCCGGGCCGATCTCCAGCGCCTCGATCCCCAGCGCATTCACCACCGCGCCCGAAGTCTCGCCCCCCGCGCTGATCAGCCGCCCGATCCCGGCCGAGACCGCGCGGGCGGCCAGTGCGCCGAAGGTCGCCTCGATGGCGCCGGCCACGGTTTCGGCGCCGTGTCGTTCCTGCCAGTGGCGCACCTGTTCGGGGTCGTCACTCGAATAGATCAGAGGAAGATCGCCCGCATCCAGCGCCCAGTCGATCAGCGCATCCAGATCCGCCCGCCCCTCGACGACGGCAGGGATGTCCAGCGCCTTCTGTGCACCGCCTGCCGCGCGATGGGCGACGATCTGCGCCCGCGTTGCCGTGGAGCAGGAGCCCGAAAGGCAAAGCGCGCGCCGCGCACCTGCGCCCTGCCAGGCGGGCGCGCTGGCGAGGGTGAAGCCATGCAGCGCGGGCAGGCCGAGCGCGATGCCGGAGCCGCCGGTGATCAGCGTCGCTGCGGCGCAGACCGGGGCGAGCGCGTGCAGATCCGCATCCTCGATGGCGTCACAGACCAGCAGCGGGCGACCGGCGGCGACTTCCGCTGCGAGGCCTTCGACGCCCCGCCCCGCGCGCAGATCCGACAACGGCAGATGGCCCACATTGTGGTGCGTCTGATGCCCCAGCCAGCGGCGCAGGTCAGGGTCGGTCATGGGCGTCAGCGGGTGATGCTCCATGCCGCTCTCGCTCAAGAGCTTGTCCCCCACGAAGAGATGCCCCATGAACAGCCGCCGCCCCGTGGCCGGAAAGGCCGGGCAGACGATCACGCCGCCCTCCCCGCCCAGATCGGCCAGAAGCGCGTCGATCACCGGCCCGATATTGCCCTCCCGCGTCGAATCGAAGGTCGAGCAATATTTGAAAATGAACTGCCGCGCGCCCTGCTCGCGCAGCCATGCCAGTGCGGCGCGGGACTGGGCTACGGCCTCATCCACTGGCACCGAACGGGTCTTGAGCGCGACGATCCCGGCATCCACGTCAGCCGCCGCCGCGCCCTGTGGCACGCCGACATATTGCACCGCCTTCATCCCGCCGCCCGAGAGCGTCAGGCCCAGATCCGAGGAGCCGGTGAAATCGTCGCCGATGGCGCCCAGAATCATGAACCGTCCCCCGGCAGGCTCAGCCCGGCATTGCGGGCGTAGAGCTTGGCCAGCGCCGCGTCGTCCTCGCGCCCCAGCCCCGAGCCGGACGCGGCGAGGAATTGCTGCATCGCCGCCGCCGTCAGCGGCGCACCGAACTTCGCCGCCCGCGCCGAATCCAGCACGATGCCCAGATCCTTGGGCCAGATGTCGATGGACGAGGCCGGGTGGTAATCGCCCTGGACCACATGAGGGCCACGATTCTCGAAGGCCCAGGAATTCCCGGCACAGCGGGTGATCACGTCATAGGTGCGGGCCACGTCGATCCCCTGCGACAGGCCGAAGGTCATCGCCTCGGCCATGGCGGCGATCTGGATACCGACCAGCATCTGGTTGACGGCCTTCATGGCCGAGCCCTGCCCCGGTTCCGGCCCCATCTCGAACACCACTTCGGCCATGGCGTCCAAAGCCGGGCGCGCGCCGGCGAATGCATCGACCGAGCCCGAAGCCATGACCGACAGCTTCCCCGCCGCCGCCTTGGCCGCCCCGCCCGAGATCGGCGCGTCCAGATAGTGCAGACCCTGCGCCTGTGTGGCGGCAGCCAGGGCGCGCGCATCCGCAGGCGAGATTGTGGCGCAGGCGATGATGGTGCTGCCGGGGCGCATCTGCGCGATCAGCCCGGGCGCCTGATCCGTGCCCAGCAGGACCGCACGGGTCTGGGCGGCGTTGAGCACCACGATCACCGCGCAGTCCAGATCCGGGACCAGCGCCGCCGGATCGCCGCTGCGCGCGCCTTCCGCCACGATCCGGGCGACCGGCTCGGGCGCGATGTCGAAAACAGCGAGATCGTGCCCGGCGCGCAGCAGGGATTGCGCCATGCCGTAACCCATCGAGCCGAGGCCGAAGAGGCCGGTTCTGGGGCGCTCGCTCATCAAACCTCCTCCCCGTCTTCACGGACATCGCCCTGAAGACCACTTCAGGCTGGCCGCGATCAGTGCGTCTGGAAACGCATCTTTCTTGTCTGGAGGCCGCAGCCTAATTCGGTTGGTAACGCTGTCAACGAATTTGTTTGCGTTGCCAAGCGGTGTTTTCTAACCTCCCGTCTCAAAGCCATGATACGTTCCAACCGCCCGACCCTGCGCGATGTGGCCCGCCTGAGCGGCGTGAGCGAGATTTCGGTCTCACGCGTCATGCGCAACGCGCCGAACATTTCGGCGAACCTGCGCGCGCGGGTCGAGGCAGCGGCACTGGAGCTGGGTTACACGCCGAACCGGCTGGCCGGCGGGCTCAAATCGCAAAGCTCGAACCTGGTGGCGGTGATCATCCCGTCGATGAGCAACAGCGTCTTCCCCGAAGTGGTGGACGGGATCGAGGGCGTCCTGTCCGCACAGGGTCGGCGCACGGTGCTCGGCCTGACCCATTATGATCCCGACCATGAGGAAGGGATCATTCGCGACCTGCTGTCCTGGGTGCCTGCGGGGATCATCCTGGCCGGGCTGGAACATAGCCCGGCGGGGCTCCGGATGCTGAAGCAGGCAGGGATTCCGGTGGTCGAGATCATGGATGTCGATGGTGCCACGGATGCAGGCGAAGCGGATGATTGCGCGCCGGTCGATCTGGCCATCGGCATTTCGCACAGCGCGGCCGGGCGGGCGATGGCCGATCACCTGATCGCGCGGGGCTACCGGCGGATTGGCTTCATCGGGGCCTGGGGCGGGTCCGACACGCGGGCGCAAAAGCGGCAGCTGGCCTTCGAGAAGCGGCTGACCGAGCACGGCGTGTCGCTGGCCTCGCGGCTGATCGCGCCGGAGCCGTCATCGATTGGCCTGGGCCGCGCCTGCTGTGCCCGGCTCCTGGAGGCGGCGCCCGCGCTGGAGGCGCTGTTCTTCGCCAATGACGATCTGGCTGTTGGGGGGCTTATGCATTGCATGGCTGCCGGGATCGCGGTGCCTGAGCGGCTGGCGCTGGCGGGGTTCAACGGGATCGATTTCGCCGACGAGATGCCGCAGCGCCTGACGACGATCCGCACCCCACGCCGCCGGATGGGCGAGGCTGCAGCGCAGGCGCTTCTGGACCATCACGCCGGGCGCGCCCGCAAAGGGGCAGCGGCCCTCGATCTGGGCTTCGCGTTACTGGACCGCGACACGACCTGACGCCGCGCACCTGCACATGTCACACCGGCATTCGGTCAGCACGACATTTGCATTGGGTACGATCCGGGTCGGAATCGCCCCTCGCCTGCCCCTCGAGACCTGAACGGACACGCGCAGTGCAACGGCAAGCCGGGATCGACCCTGATCAGGCAGCGCGCATGACCACGATCAATCCTGCTCGCGCACGAAATGACCCGGCTCGACCTCGACCAGCGGGCGGTGCGGGGCCACGTAATCGAGGGGGCGCACCGGGCTCTTGATCTCCTCGGTCATCAAGCCCCGCCGCGCGCTCCTGCGCTCCGGATCGGGGATCGGCGCGGCGGCGATCAGCTTCTGCGTATAGGGGTGGCGCGGATTGCCGAGCACCGCTTGGCGCGGCCCCATCTCGACGATTTCGCCCAGATACATCACCGCGATGCGGTGGCTGACGCGCTCGACGATGGCGATGTCGTGGCTGATGAACAGGAAGGCGAGGCCAAGTTCGCGTTGCAGGTCGAGCATCAGGTTGATCACCTGCGCCTTGATCGAGACGTCGAGCGCCGAAACGCTCTCATCCGCCACGATCAGGCGCGGCTCCACCGCGAGTGAACGGGCGATGCACAGGCGCTGACGCTGGCCGCCGGAGAATTCATGCGGAAAGCGCAGGGCGTGTTCGGGCAGCAGCCCGACCTGTTCCAGCAATTGCTCGACCCGCGCATCCGCATCGGCGCCTTTCGCCAGACCATGCACGGTGATCGGCTCGCGGATCGCCGCGCCCACGGTCTTGCGCGGATTGAGCGAGCCGAACGGATCCTGGAAGATCATCTGCATGCGTTTGCGCGCCTCGCGCATCTGCGCGGCGCTGGCCTCCATCAGCTCCTGGCCCTCGAACCGGATCGACCCGCTGCGCGGCTCGATCAGGCGCAGGATGGAGCGCCCGGTCGTCGATTTGCCGCAGCCGGATTCGCCCACGAGCGCCAGGGTCTCGCCGGCGCGCAGATCGAAGGAGACGTCGGAAACCGCATGAACCTCGCCCACGGCGCGCCCGAGCAACCCGCCCCCGACGGTGAACCGGGTGACGAGGTTGGCGACTTCGAGGATCGGCTCGCCGCGCTGGTCCGGTTCGTCGGCCTCGTCGGCGACCTTCGTCAGGGCCTTCGCCGGATCATCCGAGGCTGCGGTTGCCCCGGCTTGATCGGCCTCTTCCTCGCTGTCGCGAAAGGCGGGAAACCGTCTCGGCAGCTCGGATTCGGCCAGCGTCCCGAGCTGGGGCACCGAGCCGAGCAGCTTGCGGCTATAGGGGTGACGCGGATTGGCGAAGATGGTGCGGACATCGCCCTGTTCGACCATGTCGCCCTTGAGCATCACCACGACGCGATCGGCGATCTCGGCCACCACGCCCATGTCATGGGTGATGAACATCACCGACATGCCGATCTCCTTCTGAAGCTCACGGATGAGCTCGAGGATCTGGGCCTGGATGGTGACGTCGAGCGCCGTGGTCGGCTCGTCCGCGATCAGGAGCTTCGGCTGGCAGGCCAGCGCCATGGCGATCATCACCCGCTGGCGCATGCCGCCGGAGAAGGTGTGGGGAAACTCGCCCAGACGCCTTTTCGCATCGGGGATGCGCACCAGATCGAACAGGCGCAGCGTCTCCGCCCTCGCCTCGGCCTGGGTGAGCCCGCGATGGCGTATCAGCACTTCCGAGACCTGTGCCCCCACGGTGAGAACCGGGTTGAGGCTCGTCATCGGTTCCTGGAAAATCATGCCGATGCGCCCGCCGCGCACGTCGCGCATCTTCTCTTCCGGGAGCGCCGGCAGGCTCTGGCCTTCCAGCAGGATATCCCCCTCGATGCGTCCGGTATGCTCGGGCACGAGCCGCATGATCGAGAGCGCGGTGACGCTCTTGCCCGAGCCGCTCTCGCCGACGACGGCCACGGTCTCGCGCTCGGCGATGTCGAAACTGACATTCTTGACCACCGGCACCCATTGCCCTTCCACGCGGAAGGAGGTTGTGAGATTGCGAATGCTGACGACCGGCTGCATCACTGCTCTCCCTTCAGGCGCGGATCGATGGCGTCACGCAGCCCGTCGCCGAGCAGGTTGAGCGCGAAGACGACGACCAGGATCGCGATCGAGGGGAACAGGACGAGGTAGAAGCTGTCGAGGATGTTCTCGAAGCCCTCCCGGATCATCCCGCCCCAGGTTGGCGTGGGCGGGCTGACGCCGAGACCGATGAAGGCCAGCGAGGCCTCGACGCGGATGGCCGTGGCGAGCCAGAGCGAGCCCATCACCAGCACTTCCGGCAGGATGTTGGGCAGGACATGCCCGAACATCAGCCGCAGATCGGAATAGCCCAGCGCCCGCCCGGCCTCGATGAATTCGCGTTCCTTGATGGCGATGGTCGGCGCGCGGGCAATGCGGGCGAAGGGCGGGATCGCGGTGAGCGCGATGGCGATGATCAGGTTCTCGACGCTGGGGCCGAGCATGGCCACCACGATCAGACCGAGAATCAGGGTCGGGAAGGCGAGCAGCACGTCATTGGCCTGCATCACGATGATGTCGACCTTGCCGCCGTAATAGCCGGCCACCAGGCCGATGATCGTCCCGACCACCATGGCGATGCTGATGGCGATGATGCCGATGGTGAGCGAAATCCGCGCGCCCCACATGATCCGCGAGAGGATGTCACGACCGAAGGAATCCGTGCCGAAGAGGAATTCCTCGCTGGGTCCCTTCAGGCGGTTGAAGACATTCTGGTCCAGCGGGTCATGCGGCGCGATCACCGGCGCGAGCAGCGCCAGAAGGCAGACGAAGACGAACAGTCCGAGCCCGATCCAGGAGGTCTTGTTGGTGTTGAACGCCTTCAGGAGACCGGCACCGGCTGCGGCGGTGGTGGTCCAGAAGTAGTTGCGCGGGGCTTTTGCCGAGGGGGTCGAGTTGGCTGCGCTCATTTGTATTTGATCCTCGGGTCGATCAGGCCGTAGGTCAGGTCGGTCAACAGGTTCACCACCACGACGATCAGCGTGTAGATCACCATCATGCCCTGCAGCATGGTGTAGTCGCGCTGGTTCAGCGCGCCGACGATGAGGCGTCCGAGGCCGGGACGGTTGAAGACGATTTCGGTGAGCACGGAATTCCCGATCAGGATGCCGAGATAGAGCCCCACCACGGTGACCACCGGGATCATGGTGTTGCGCAGGCAGTGGCGCCAGATGATCGTGCTGAAGGCGATCCCCTTGGCCTTGGCGGTGCGCACGTAATCCTGCCCCAGCACTTCCAGCATGGCCGAGCGCGAGACGCGGGTGATGTAGGCCGCCATGATCAGGCCGAGATTGATCGCCGGCAGCGCCAGATCGTTGAGCCGCGCGCCGAGCGTCTCGCCGCGCCCGGTGCTCATCACCGGAAACCAGCGCAGGGTGATGGCGAAGGCGAGCAGCAACAGGATCGCCGAGACGAAGGCGGGGAAGGACAGGCCGAGCAGCGAGGCCACGCGAATGGCGTAATCGGGCACGCTGTTGCGGCGGATGGCGGACCAGACGCCCAGCGGGATGCCGATCACCGCGCCGAGGATCAGCGCCGCCACGGTGAGTTCGATCGTCGCCGGCAGGACGTTGAGGATTTCCTGGATCACCGGGCGTCCCGAGACCATGGACCGGCCCCAGTCGCCGGTGAACACGCCGGTCATGAATTCGATGTATTGCATGTAGAGCGGCTGATCGAGCCCGAGCCGCGCCCGCAGCGCCTCGATCGCGGCCTGGCTGGCCTGATCGCCGAGAATGACCTGTGCCGGGTCTCCGGGCAGAATGCGCACGATGAAGAAGACGATGGTGAGCACGCTCAACAGCGTGATCACGGCAAAGCCCAATCGCTTGAGGACGAAGCTTCCCATGCGGCCTCACAAGGTTCGGGCACGATCCGCCCGGATGGTCGATGATGATGATGTCGAACAGGGGGTGTGACCGGGCCGGGGCCCGGTCACGGATCAGGCGCTCAGCGGGTGAAGCGTGACTGTTCGGTGATGGCCGGGCTCAGGTTGAGCGAGCCGACGATCTCATGGCCGAGATCGAGACGATCCGTCCAGGCCCAGAGCTGCATGTTCTGGAAGATCGGAACGACACAGACCGCGTCCATGATGTTGTACTGAGCCTCGGCCCAGAGTTCGAGCTGGCGATCAGGATCCGGCTCGACACGCGCCGCCTCGATCTGCTCGTCCGCGACATCGCAATGCGAGAAATTGGTGATCGCGGTCGGCTTGCCCGGAGAGGCGTCCGAATGGCTAAACTGGGTCAGATAGGTATCCGCAACCGGGAAGCGGGCCGCCGAGTAGTGGATGATCTGGCTGAGATCCTCACGGATCTGGGCGTGGAAGGTGGCGTGCTCCACCAGATCAATGTCGAGGGTGATCCCCGATTGACGCAATTGCGCCTGAACCGCCTCGATGGTTGCGAGCATGCCCGGCAGGGTCGTGTGGATCGCCTTGAGCGTTACACCGTCCGGGAAGCCGGCTTCGGCCAGCAATTCGCGGGCGCGTTCCGGATTGAACTCGTATTGCGGAATCTCCTCGGTATAGCCGAGATAGCCCTCGGGCACCGGCGAGATCGCCGGCAGCGTGACGTCGGCCCCCTTGAACTCCACCATCGCGTCGCGATCGATGGCATGGGCCACGGCGCGGCGCACCCGCACGTCGTCGAGCGGTGCGGAGCGCATGTTCAGCATCAGCTGTGACATCTCGCCCGGACGCATGGTGACGACGGTCGTATCCGGCACCTGGGCGATGCGCTCGATCCAGGTCTGGTCCTGGCGGCCATAGAGCATGTCGATCTCGCCGGCCTGGTAGGCGAGGTCACGGCTCGAATCGGAGGGGATGTAGCGGAAGAAGATCTCCTCGATATGCGGCTTGCCGCGGAAGTAATTCTCGTTGGCGACGAGCCGCACGAATTGCTGCGGCTGGTATTCCGCGAATTGCCACGGGCCGGTGCCGACCGGCGCGCGCTCGAACTCGTCACCCATCTCCTCGACCGCCGCCTGACAGACGATGTTGCCGCCATGATAGGCCACGAGCAGGCCGAGCAGGCTCGGTACCGGCTCTGACAGGGTGATGGTCACCTCGTTCTCGCCGGTCGCCTCGACGGATTCGAAGGCGCGGTAGTCACCGGCGAAGGCGGATGTGTCCGAATTGGCGGCGCGCTCCAGCGAGAACACGACGTCATCCGCACTCAGCATGCCCCAGTCGCCATGACAGGCGACGTCATCGCGCAGGGTGAAGGTCCAGGTCAGGCCGTCTTCCGACGAGGTCCAGCTTTCGGCGATATCCGGCTCGATATATTCCGGGCTCGCCTGGCCGGGCGCGATCCGCACCAGACCGTTGAACATGTAGTGCAGCAGCCCCTTGTCCGGCGTGGTCGTCGCCACGTGCGGGTCGAGGCGCCCGGCATCGGCGCTGGCCATACCGATGGTCAGCGTCGTCTGCTGGGCATAGGCGCTGCCGGCGAACAACATCGCCGAACAGGCCAGGGTGAAGGTCGATAGTCTCATGCTCCGGTTCTCCTCTGTGACACTTGTTTGTTTCCCTTACGAAAGAGCATGCGCTCGCGGCACATGCCTGTCACCCGTCAAAGCGTGTCCTCCAGGCGACAATTCACGAGCATCTCCGCAATGCTCGCGCTATTCGGCAGCGCGATCACGGTCTCGGCCAGATGGGCGAGATCCTCGGGCGTGATCATGTCGCTGCGCGAAACCTTGGTGACCCCGGCGGTGAGGTCGGTGGCGACGAAACCCGGGCACAGGGCCGTGGCGCGCACGCCGTCTTCCCAGCCGATCCGGCGGGTGCCATGGGTGAGGGCCATCAGTGCGAATTTCGTCATCGCATAGGCGATATTGTCGTTGCGCACCCGCTTGCCGGAGAGCGAGGCCACGTTGACGATGCGCCCCGCGCCGCTGGCGCGCAGATGCGGCAGGCAGGCGCGGGTGAGAAACACAGGCCCCTTGACATTGGCCGAGATCAGCGCGTCGAGTTCCTCCTCCTCGCCGGCTTCGATGGAAAAGTCGTTGCTGGTCCCGGCATTGTTGACGAGGCCGTCGAGACGCCCGAAGCATGCCAGCGTCTCTTCCAGCCAGCGTGCATGGCTGTCGCGATCACCCGCTTCGTAACGGCAGGCGAGAAAGCGCGGGCCGGCGAGGTGGGACAGGTCTTCACGCAATTTTCCGGGATCGCGCGCGCCGGCGCTGACACAATAGCCGCGCGCATGCAGCAATTCCGCGATGGCGCGCCCGATACCCCGGCTCGCACCGGAAATCATGATGGTGCGTCCCTCAGGTGCGAGCATGGGCGATCTCCTTTCGGGATGTCATGTCCGCTGATGCCCCCGCGAGGCGCTGCGGCGCGAAGGGCGCGAGCGGCAGGGGATTTTGCCGACCAGTGACGAGGTCGCGCACGATCTCGCCGACGAGCGGGGCGAGCGCGAAGCCATGGGCGGAAAAGCCGAAAGCATGCACGAGCCCGGGCAGGCGCGCGCTCTCCCCGATCACCGGCAGGCCGTCTTCGACCATGCCCTCGATCCCGATCCAGCTGCGCAGGACAGGCGCGTCACGCAGATGCGGGAACAGCGCCACGGCATTGGCCAGATTGGCCGCGATGCGCTCGGGCAGCACGATGCCGCGCGCAGCTTGCCCGTCCGCGCCGCTCACGATCCGCCCCTCGAAGGCGCCGCCGATCACCACCGCGCCGGCATCGGTCTGCTTCAGCGAAAGCTTGCGCCCCTGGCAGCCGATCACAGGGCTGACGAAGGGGGCGACGGGAGCGGTGACGATCATCTGCAAGGCGCTCGCGCGCATCGGGATGTGCTCCGAAGTGCCGATGGTCGAAGCCTTGTCCTCCGGAGCCCAATCCTTGCTACCCGAAGCCCGACCTCCCCAATCCCGAGCCCCCCAAGCCCCGGCACAATTCGCCACCGCGCCGGCGCGGATGCATTCCTGATCCGTGACGATTTCGAGCGCCTGCCCGTCGGCGCGGCTGACGCCTTGCACCGTGACGCCCTCGCGGATCTCCACCCCGAGGGCGAGACAGGCCCGGCGATAGGCGTGCACCGCCTTGAGCGGATCGGCGAAGCCGTCGTCATCGACCACAAGCGCCCCGATGCAGTGGCGGGCAAGGGCGGGGACCCGCTCGAACAGGGCATTGGGCCCGATCATCCGCTCATGCGTCCAGCCGGCGGCCCGCGTGCGCGCGGCGCGGGCCTCGAGGGCGGTAAGGGCGTCTTCGTCCTCCGCCACGCGAAGCTGGCCGCTGGCAGCGAAGCCGACATCGGCGCCGAGCCTCTCGGCGAGCCCCGCCCAGAGCGGCAGGGCGGCCCGGGCCAGGGGGATTTCAGCGGGGTCACGGTTGAGGCTGCGCACGCCGCCGGCGCTCGCCGAGGAGGCGTGGCGTCCGCATGTATCGCGTTCGAGCAGGAGCACGCTGAGCCCAGCGCGGCGGGCCTCGAAAGCGCTGGCGAGCCCGATCAGCCCGCCGCCGATGACGACGAGATCAGCTCTCATGCGTGGCCTCCGGCTGTTCGAGGTAGTCACGCAGCAGCACGGGCTTGAGCGGCGCGCGGATGCGCAGGGCGCCGGTCGCGTTGGGCGTGGAACCGGTTTCCTGCGCCACCAGCCGCGTCAGCGGGTTGGCGCAGATCCGGCCCTGACAGGGCCCCATGCCGCAGCGGGTGAAGGTCTTGACGCGGTTGGGGCCGTTCGCCCCGAGTCGGACGGCGCGGCGTATTGCTCCCACCGTCACCGCCTCGCAGCGGCAGAGTATCGCCTCGTCCGCCTCCGCACCGGGCGGCGGCAGGGCGGGGTAGAGCGCATCGACGAGCGGGCGCGCGGCGCGCTTCTTCTGGCGCAGGCGCCACAGACGCGCGACCGTCTCGCGGTGGGTGTCGGCATGATCGGGAAGCCGGCGCGACGCCACGGCATGGCCAGCGAGGCTGCCGGTGATCTCGGCGAGTTCCGCCCCGCCGATTCCCGCCGCATCGCCGACGATCCAGAGCCCGGGCAAGGCACTCTCGCCATCCTCCGAAACAACCGGAGCGAAGGCGGCCTGCGCGGCGTTCCAGTGATGCTCCAGCCCGAGGAGCCGGCTGATCTGGGTGTTGGGGATCACCCCGTCATGCACGGCGAGCAGGTCGGCGGGCAGGCTCATCTCACGGTCGCACGCAACAAAGCGCACCCGCGTGAGCGCGCCGTCACCGGCATCCGATTCCGCGCGCAAATGCGTGACGTGACGATGGACCGGAACCCCGGACAGGCGCCGGCGCAGGGAGAGCAGCATGCCCTGCACCACCAGTCCGGGATCGGAAACGAGCGCCGCGGGGAGATGGCGGGCGGCGCGCCGGCGCGTGCCGGGCGGTGTCATGTCGAGAATGGCCGAGACGCGTCCGCCGAGGCTTCGGATCTGGGCGAGGGCGAGCAGCAGCAGGGGGCCCTGGCCGGCCAGCACGACGCCCTCGGCATCGGGCACGAGCGCGGATTGCTTCATCGCGATCTGCAAGGCGCCGATTCCCATCACGCCCGGGCGATGGCTGCCGGGAAACACCATGGCGCGTTCCTGCGCGCCGCAGGCCACGATCACGTTGCGGGCGCGGTCATGCCGCAACGACGGCGCATGCCCGGCATCGCGCCGCAGCCAGGTGACGGCGAAACCGTCCTCGTCCTGCGCGATATCGACCAGCGTCGCGCCCGCATGATGACGCGCACCCGAGGCGGTGAGACGCGCCAGCGCCTTCTCCGCCCGGTGATAGCTTGCGGCGAAGATCCGGCGCGGGCCCTGATCGGCGAGAATCGCGCCGGCATTGCGCCAGACCTGGCCGCCGGCGGCGGGTTGCTCGTCCAGCAGCATCACCTCGAGGCCGGCAGCGGCGGCGACGCCCGCAGCGGCGAGGCCGCCGGGGCCGGCGCCGATCACGAGGAGATCGAGGGGGGCGGCGCCGGTATTCATGACCCGCCTCCCCGGATTTCATCGCTGGAGGCGGGGCTATCGCGAAAATCATCCATGAGATCGGTGCGCACCTGCATGCCGTCCCGGACGGGTGTCAGGCAGGCCTGGACGCCCGGGCGCCCATCCACTTCGCACAGGCAGCCGAAACAGATTCCGATCAGGCAGGCCGGGCTGTTGAGCGCGCCGGTCTTGGGATTGCGCGCGAATGCCATCAGCCCGCCCGCGATCAGGGCCGTGGCGAGGCTGTCGCCCTGCTGCGCGGCGAAGGGCTCGCCATCCACATTGATCGTGACCGCCTGAGCGTCGTCGCCGACGCGTCGAAACAGGCTTGCGCGCGCGGGATTATTGCCGGACTGCGTCATGCCGCCTCCCTGAATCGATCGGGAGAGAAGGCGGGATAGGTCTCGTTCAGGCGTCCGGCGATGATCGCCTGCGCGACCTCGCCGGCATGGGCGGCGGCGAGCGTGACGCCGCTGTGACAGGTAACGAGGAAGGCGCCGGGATGGCGCGCCGATTCCTGGTAGATCGGCAGCCCGTCCGGCGACATCACCCGCAAACCGCCCCAGGAACGCACCAGAGGCGCATCGGCAAGGACGGGGAACATGCGCATGGCGCGGCGTGCGATCTGCGCCGCCACATCCTGCGTGGTGCCGCGATCGAAGCCGACCTCCTCCTTGCTGTCGCCGATCATGACGGTTCCGTCGTCGGTCTGGCGGATGGTATGGCATGCCATGGGCAGCATCTGCGGTAGGCGGGCGGTGACGAGGATCTGTCCGCGCTGCGGGCGAATGGGCGCCTCGAGGCCGAGCATCGGCGCGAGTTCCGCATTGCCGAGCCCCGCCGCCAGCACCACCTGCTTCGCGGCGAGCGTTTCGGCATCCCCTTCAATGAGAAAGCCCTCAGGCTTCTGGGCCACGACGCGGCGGATCTGCTGCTTCATGGTCACGACATGCGAAGCCAGTGCCGCGCGCAGGGCGCGAAGGGTGGAGAGCGGGTCGGCATGGCCGTCATGCGGGCAATAGGCCGCGCCGGTGACCTCGGAGCCGAGCCCGGTAAACCAGCTGTCCAGCGTCTTGCGATCGACGATCCGGGTGTCGTTGTCGCCCCCCGGCTGGTTGTGCATCCGCGCAATCCCGGCGGCGAATGTCTCCAGCTCCGCTTCGCCGAGGGCGAGCTTGACGCCGCCGCTGCGCCGGTACTGCACGTTGATGCCGCCACGTTGCGAGAGTTCTGCCGCAAAATCCTCCCAGGCATCGGCGGAGCGGCGCGAGAGGGCGGCGTAATCGGGCGCGCCGAGCCCCTTCCCCTGCACCCAGATCAGGCCGAAATTCGCCACGGATGCGTGGAAATCATCCTGCGCGCCGTCGCAGAGCACCACCCGCGCCCCCGCCCGCATGAAGCCGAGCGCCAGGGCCGAGCCGACCAGCCCGCCCCCGATCACCGCAATGTCGCAGGCTTGCGTCATCCGTGTAACGTCAAGGGTGCGGCAACCCGCGCCCCCTCCCGAAACGTGTGAAGGCGAAGGCCGCGAGGTCGCGCTGCTGCTCCCGCCCGATGAGCAAATCGCGCATGATCCGCCCGATCACCGGCCCGAGACAGAAACCATGGCCTGAAAAGCCCGCCGCGACATGCAGCCCCTCGATCCCCGGTACCGGGCCAAGGACCGGCAGGGCGTCGGGCGTCAGATCGATCACGCCACCCCAGAACCGCTCGACCGGCATGGTGGCGAAGCCCGGCAGCACCTCGGCCACACGCATCAGCATGGCCGAAAGCGTCGCCGCATCGGGGCTGGCGCGGGGATAGCCCGCCTCGTCATGGCTCAATTCCCCGTCCCAGGGCAGGATGCCCGAGGAGACTCGCAGCCTGCCATCCGCCTGCTGGCGCGCAGCGACATTGGCGCTGGCCGTGCCGAGAACCTGGTCGAGACAGAGGGCGACCTTCTCACTCAGCGCCACCGTCACCAGCGGCGTGCGCAGCGGCAGATCGAGCCCGAGCGGCGCGAGCAGGCCGGGCGTCCCGATCCCCGCCGCGATGAGACAGGCATCGCCAGTGATCGGCCCGTCAGCGGTCCCGATCGCGCGAAACCGCCCGCCCGCGCAATCGATTCCGGTCACGCGCGTGCCGAAGCGGAACCGGACCCCCAGCCGCTCCCCGGCATCGCGATAGGCATCCGCCACGGCGAGCGGTTCGGCCTGGCCGTCGCTCGGGCAATGGGAGGCGCAGACGATCTCCGGCGACAGGGCCGGCGCGAGCGCGCGCAGATCGCTTCCCTCGACGAGGCTGATATCGAGCCCCGCTGCGGATTGCTGTTCGACCAAAGCGGCGATGCGCTTTGCCTCCTGCGCATCGCGCGCCAGCCGCAGATTGCCGCTGCGGCGATAACCGGTCGGGGCGTCGAGTTCCTGGTCGAGCGTGGCCCAAAGGGCCACGGCCTCCCGGGCGAGCGGCAATTCCGCCGGATCGCGTCCGGACTGGCGCACGCCCGCCAGCGTCCAGCCTGAAGCCATCGCGGCGGGGCCATAGGCATCGACCAGCGTCACGGCGATGCCGTCCGCAGCCAGCGCATGCGCGGTGGCGAGGCCGGTAATGCCGGCGCCGATGACGATCACATGGCTCATGGCGATCGCTCCCGCATCATCATCTCACGCCGCCTTCTCGCCCTGGCCGCGCCGGAAGCGCGACAGGGCGTAGCCGCTGGCATCGACGACGGGATCGCGCCCCGTGGCCAATTGCGCCGCAAGCAGGCCGATCCCGGTGCCGAGCCCGAAACCGTGGCCGGACAGGCCCGTGGCGATGATGAGGCCGGGTATTTCCGGCACGTGATCGATCACGGGAACCTCGTCGGGTGTGACGTCGATCATCCCGGCCCAGCTCTCGACAGGCTGCACCCCGGCGAGCTGGGGATAGAGCGTGCGCGCCGATTCCAGCACCGAAGCCAGCAGTTTCCGGTTGGGTTCGGGGTCGAGAACGCGCACATCCTCGAAGGGCGAGCGCCCGTCATCGCCCCAGCGATGATGGCCGAGCGGGCCGAAGAAGGATTTGCCGACCGCCAGATCGACGATCCGCCAGCGCTTGCGCAGAACCGGGAGGAAGGCGAAGAGATGGCGAAAGGCCGCCGGGATGATCTCGAACTGGGCCGCGCCCGTGCGCCCGATCGTGTAGCCGCCATCCATCCGTCTGCGGATCGAGGCGCCGGTGGCGCCGATGGCGCCGGGGGCGATTTCCGGCGCCGGCGCGGTGCGTATCACCGAGGAGCGGATCGCGAGCTGCGGCAGGGAGAGGCCCAGATTCTCCATGAAGGGGCGCGACCAGACGCCGCCGGCGAGGATCACCGTCTCGCAGGAAACCGTGCCGTGTTCCGTCACCACGCCGCTTACCCGCCCGCCTTCGCGCTGGATCGAGCGCACCGCCGTATTCTCGCGAATATGGGCTCCCAGCGTCGCCGCGCGCCGCGCCAGGGCGGGGACCGCGAGGCCAGGCTCGGCCTGGGCGTCGTCCGGGGTATGGAGCGCCCCGCGAAAGCGCCCCGCGCCATCGCCGAGCAGATCCTGCATCTCCTTGCGCGAGAGCATGCGCGAGCCGATCTGGAAGGCGCGGGCATGCTCCAGCCAGCCCTCGCGCTCGGCGAGTTCATTTTCGTCGGCGCAGAGATAGGTGCAGCCGGCCTGGCGGAAGCCGATATCGGTGTCGAGCGCCTGCGCGTGGCGCCGCCACAGGGTCTGCGCTTCCAGCATCAACGGCAATTCGCGCGGGTCGCGGCCCTGTTTGCGGATCCAGCCCCAGTTGCGGGATGATTGTTCGGCGGCGATGCGGCCCTTTTCGCATAGCAGGACCGGAATTCCCCATTCCGCCAGCGTCAGCGCCGCCGCGACGCCGGCCACGCCACCGCCGATCACGACGACATCGACGCGCTTCGGCAAGCCTGCCTGCACGCCATCCCATGCGGGTTCTACCCCGCTGATCCCCTGCTTCCCGGTCACGCGATGTCCCCCTCGCGTTTGTTATGGGAAGATGGTGCGGGATGATTCAGAATAATGCAAATAGCAGATACTTCCGCTTCCATACAGAAATGTTATGGTGAGCCATGCTCAGTCAACGCGCCCTCGAAGCTTTCCTCATGGTAATGCGCTCCGGATCGATTTCCAGCGCCGCTGCGGAACTCTCTGTCAGCCAGCCTGCGGTGAGCCGGCATATCCGCGATCTCGAAACCGATACCGGGCTGCATCTGTTCGACCGGATCGGCAACCGGGTCAGCCCCACCGAGGCCGCCCACGCGCTTGCCGGGGAGGTGGAGCGGGCCTTTGTCGGCTTGTCGGAAATCGAGATCGCCGCGCGCGAGATCCGACGCGGACGGCGCGATCGCCTGCGGCTGGCGGCCATGCCCGCCCTGTCGATGAACCTGCTGCCCGATGTGGTGGCCGACATGAAAAGCGCGGGCAGCCTGCCGGACCTGGAGATACTCTCCTCATCAACCCAATCGGTGGCGCGTCTCGTCGCCCGGCGCCAGGCCATCCTCGGCTTCGTCGCGCCGATCCTGGAGACGCCGGAAATCCGGCTGCTGACGCATGAGCGCGTGCCGCTGCGCTGCGTCATGCGCCGGGACGATCCGCTGGCGTCGCGCGGATTGATCCGCATGCAGGATCTGTCGGATCGCGACTTCATTGCCCTGTCGATCACCACCACGACCGGAGCCACCCTCGAGCAGATCTTCGCCCGAATGGACCATCCGCCGCGGATCGTCATGCGGGCGCGGCTTTCACCGGTCGTCTGTGCGCTCGCCCTGCGCGGGGTCGGAATCGGCATCGTCGATGCCTTTTCGGCGCGCGATCACGTGGCCAAGGGCGGGGTGAGCCTGCCCCTCGACATCACCGAGACTTTCGGTTTCAGTGTGATCACCGCCCGGGCCGGTGCGTCGCATCCCGCAGCGGAGGCGTTTCTGGAGCATCTGCGTGACCGGGTCGCGGCCTATCGCGACGGTTGATCCCGGCAGCAAGCGAGGCCGACATGGATTCTCTCCCCGCAAGAATGTCGGGCACACTCGCAGAGCTCGCCGCATTCGCACTGGAATGGCGCGCCGAAGCGATGCCGCCGGAGGCGTTCGATCGCGCCGGTGACGTGGTGGTGGATTGTATCGCCGCCGCGATCTGCGGGGCCGATGATCCCGGCGCAAAGGCCGCCCGCGAGGCGGCCACACGCGGCTTCGGCAAGGGCGATGATCCGATCTGGTTTTCGCATCTGACCGCCCCGCCGGCCGCGGCCCTGATGGCGAACGCGGCGGCGGCCAGCATCCTCGATCTCGATGACGGCCATCGCGCGGCTGCCGGCCATCCCGGCGCGGCGATCGTGCCGGCGGTGCTGGCCGAGGCTGCCCGCCTGGGAACTTCCCCGCGCGATGCCGCAGCGGCGATCATCACCGGCTATGAGATTGCGGTACGCATGGCTGCAGCGCGGGATTTCTCCCGCCTCGACACGATGTCGAGCGGGCGCTGGACGCATTTCGGCATCGTCGCCGCGCTCGCGCGCCTGCGCGGCCTCTCGCGCGAAACCCTGACCCAGGCGCTCGCCATTGCCGGGATTCACGGGCCGAACCAGTCGGCTTCGGGCTATTCCAAAGTGATGGGTAGCCATACCAAGGAGGGCATCCCCTGGAGCGCGCTCAATGGCGTCCTCGCCCTCGATCTCGCCGAATCCGGTTATAGTGGCCCCGTCGATCTCGTGGATCATCCCGATCATTACGATGCGAGCGCGCTGATCGCCGGGCTCGGTCGGGAGCCGCGTATTCTGGGCACCTATTTCAAACCCTATTCCTGCTGCCGCTGGGCGCATGCCCCGATCGATGCCCTGCTCGGACTGATGCGCGACCATGGCTTCTCCGCCGACGCGGTCACGCGGATCGAGGTCGCGAGCTTCGCCCGCGCGCTGGGCCTCGCCAATGCGCCGGCGCCGCAGACCCTGCAGGCGGCGCAATATTCGCTGCCCTTCACCATCGCACTGGCGGCGTTGCGCGGCGCCGATACGCTCGCGCCGATGCGGTTCGAGAACCTCGCCGATCCTGCTGTCATCGCCCTTGCGGAGCGTGTGGCGCTGCGCATCGATCCCGATCGCGAGGCGGCCTTCCCGCGCGAGGCGGGGGCCTCCATCACGGTCGAGACGGGTGAGGGACGCTTCACCGCCTGCGTCACGCAGCCAAGAGGCGAGCCGGCCAACCCGATGACGCGCGATGATCTCATGCACAAGCTCGTCACCGTGAATCGCGACCGCTTGCACGGCGAGCAACGCGACAGGCTGCTCGCCGTGCTCGGGCGCTATCTGGAGGATGCCGGGGATACGCGCGCGCCGGCGGCGTTGATGGCGGCCCTCGCCGATCCCGCGCTCGCTACAGCTCAGCCGGTCTCGTAGCGGAATTTGCGCAGCTCGATCGGGGCGCGACCGAAATGGGCCTTGCAGGCGCGTGAGAACTGGCTCGCGCTCGAAAAGCCGCAGGCGAGGGCGACTTCCACCACCTGCATGCGTGTCTGCCGCAGAAGAGCGCGGGCGCGTTCGAGCCGCAGGACGCGGTAATGCGTCATGACGCCGGCGCCGATTTCGCTGCGGAAACGCCGTTCCAGCTGGCGCTGCCCGACTCCCGCGCGGCGCGCCAGCACCGCCACGGAGAGGGGATGTTCGAGATTGGCGCTCATCAGGGCGAGCGCCGTCGCCACGGGGCGGCTCGGCGCGGGGGAGTCCGTATGGCCATGGGCGCGGCCATGGCTGCGCTGCGGCCCGGAGCCCGGGCGCGCCCCGTCCTGGATGAACCAGTCACTCACCGCCGCAGCGAGCTTCGGCCCGTGCTGGGCGTCGATCTCGGCCGCCATCATGTCGAGCGCGGCGATGCCGCCGGCGCAGGTCAGGCGTTCCCGGTCGATCTCGTAGAGGGTTCCGGTCATGGCGAGTTCGGGGAAATGTTCGCTCAGCGCCGGCTGGTGCTCCCAATGGATGGTGTTGCGATAGCCGTCGAGCAATCCCGCCCGCGCCAGCAGGAACGGCCCTCCCGAGACTCCGCCGATGCGGATTCCCGCCCGTGCCGCCCGGCGCAGGGCCCGCAACACGCCGGCATCGTCGAAGGTGACCGGATTGCCGCCGGCGCAGACGATCAGCGTATCGAGTTCCAGCCCGCGCACGTCGTTCATGTCGCGCAGATCCGCATCGCAGGCGATGTTGATCCCGTTCGAGGCCCGCGCCTCCCTGCTGGCGTCACAGGAGAGATGCCGCCAGGTATAGAGTTGTTGGCCGGAGATGACGTTTGCAGCGCGCAGGGGTTCGATTGCCGAGGCATAGGACATCAGCGCGAAGCCGGGCACGAGCAGGAAGCCGTAGACCCGGCCCAGGGTCACGTCCTGCGCTTGCATCTGGGCCTTCGCCGATTGCGCCTCTGCCACCGCTTCGCCGGTTTTCGTCATGGGAATGCCGTGAAATGCCAAGAACGCGGCGAGAATGGCTGGCAATCTGCCCCAAGGTCAAGACGGCAGGAGCCAGCAATCCGTGTTGATCCCGTCCCGCAATTGTTCAGGGCCGCCGCATGCGTTTCTCAGCCTTCCAGATTCTCAGGCAGGGCCTCTCCGGCAATCGCGGCTGGCGCCCGCAATGGCGTGATGCCGAACCGAAGCCGCGTTACGACGTGGTCATCGTCGGCGGTGGCGGGCACGGGTTGGCCACGGCGCATTATCTGGCGAAGACCTATGGCGTGCGCAATGTCGCGGTCCTGGAAAAGGGCTGGATCGGCGGCGGCAATGTCGGGCGCAACACCACCATCGTGCGCTCGAACTACCTCCTGCCGGGCAACATCCCCTTCTATGAATTGTCGATGCAGCTCTGGGAAGGGCTGGAGCAGGATCTGAACTACAACGCCATGATCTCACAACGCGGCGTGGTCAATCTCTACCATTCCGACGCCCAGCGCGACGCCTATGTCCGGCGCGGCAACGCCATGCGCCTGCACGGGGTCGATGCCGAACTGCTCGATCGCGACGCTGTGCGCGCGCGCCTGCCCTTCCTCGATTTCGACAATGCCCGTTTCCCGATCCATGGCGGGCTGATGCAGCGGCGCGGCGGTACGGTGCGCCATGATGCGGTGGCCTGGGGCTATGCCCGCGCCGCCGATCAGCGCGGCGTCGACATCGTCCAGAATTGCGAGGTCACCGGCATCCGCCGGGAAGGTGGACGGGTCACCGGGGTCGAGACCACGCGCGGTTTCATCGCGGCTGGCAAGGTCGCGCTCGCGGCGGCGGGCAATTCCTCGAAAGTCGCGGCGATGGCGGATTTGCGCCTGCCGATCGAAAGCCACGTGTTGCAGGCCTTCGTCAGCGAGGGCGTGAAGCCGCTGATCGACACGGTGGTCACCTTCGGCGCCGGGCATTTCTACATCAGTCAGTCCGACAAGGGCGGCCTCGTCTTCGGTGGCGATATCGACGGCTACAATTCCTACGCCCAGCGCGGCAATCTGCCCGTGATCGAGGATGTGATGGAATGCGGCATGGCCCTGTGGCCGGGGCTGGGGCGGTTGCGGCTGCTGCGGCACTGGGGCGGGATCATGGACATGTCGATGGACGGGTCGCCCATCATCGACGCCACCCCCGTCGAAGGGCTCTATCTGAATGCCGGCTGGTGCTATGGCGGCTTCAAGGCCACCCCGGCTTCCGGACTTTGCTTTGCCCATCTGATCGCCTGCGACGCGCCTCACCCTGCAGCCACGGCCCTGCGGCTCGACCGCTTCGCGCAGGGCCGCGTCATCGACGAAAAGGGCGCCGGCGCCCAGCCCAATCTGCATTGAGGAACCCGCCATGCGCATACCCTGCCCGTATTGCGGAGAACGCGACATCCAGGAATTCAGCTGTCTGGGCGACGCCACACGCCGGCGGCCCGACCCGCAAGCCGGCGAGGCCGCCTTCGCCGATTACGTCTATCTGCGCGACAATCCCGCCGGTCAGCATCGCGAATTGTGGTACCACGCCGGCGGGTGCCGCGCCTGGCTGGTGGTGACGCGCGATACGAAGAGCCATGCGATCGAAGCCGTCGCCCCCGCACGCGACACTGCCCGCGCCATGGCCGACGACGCCAATGCGGAGGCCGGAACGTGAGCGGCATTCCCGGCCAGCCCCGCCGCCTCGCCGAGGGCGGCCTGATCGATCGCGCGCGCACCATCGAATTCCGCTTCGACGGGCGGGATTATCGCGGTCATCCGGGCGATACGCTCGCCTCGGCCCTGCTCGCCGCCGGCGTGCGGCGCTTCGGGCGTTCGTTCAAGTATCATCGTCTGCGTGGGGTGATGACGGCGGGGCCGGAGGAGCCGAACGCGCTGGTGACGCTCGGCGAGGGCGCGCGGCGCGAGCCCAATACCCGCGCCACGACCATTGCCCTGCATCAGGGCCTCGTCGCCGAGAGCCAGAACCGCTGGCCGAGCCTTGATGTCGATCTGCTCAGCCTCAACCAGCTGATCGCGCCGTTTCTCTCGGCGGGCTTTTATTATAAAACCTTCATGTGGCCGCGCGCCTTCTGGGAGCGGGTCTACGAGCCGCTGATCCGGCGCGCGGCGGGGCTCGGGCGGGCCGCGCAGGCGCCCGATCCCGACCATTACGAAAAGGCCGTGGCGCATTGCGATCTGCTGGTCATCGGCGCAGGCCCCGCCGGGCTGATGGCGGCGCTGGCCGCCGGGCGCACCGGCGCGCGGGTGATCATCGTCGAGGAGGACGAGCGCTTCGGGGGGCGGCTTCTCAGCGAAGCAGACAGGCTCGACGGTCTCGCCGGGCCGGCCTGGGTGGACGGCATCGTCGCCCAACTCGGAAGTCTCCCCGAGACCCGGCTGATGCCGCGCACCACGCTTTTCGGCATCTATGACGGCGGGGTGCATGGCGCGGTGGAGCGGGTTGCGGATCAGCGCGACGCTCCGCCCGCGCACGCTCCGCGCCAGCGCATGTGGCGCATTCATGCCCGGCGCACGATCCTCGCCACCGGCGCCATCGAGCGACCGATGGTCTTTTCTGGCAATGACAGGCCCGGCGTGATGCTGGCCGGCGCCGCACGCAGCTATCTCGCGCGCTACGCAGTGAAGCCCGCCGAGGCGCCGGTGATCCATACCAGCAGCGACGATGGCTGGCGCACGCTCGATGCGCTCATCGCCGCGAAGACGCCGCCGGTCGCGATTATCGATAGCCGTGAGACGATCGATCCGGCGCTGGTGCAGGCGGCGAAATCCGCCGGTATTCCGCTCCATACGGGCGCGCGGATCGTGGCAGCCCATGGGCGTGATCTTGGGCGCGTCAGCATCCGCACGGCGTCCGGCGCCGAGCACAAACTCGCCTGTGACGGGCTGATCGTCGCCAATGGCTGGAACCCCAATCTCGCCCTGACCAGCCATCTCGGTGACCGTCCGGTCTATGACGAGGCGATCGCGGCCTTCGTGCCTGGGCGCACCCCTCCCGGCATGGCAGTGGCGGGCGCGGCGGCGGGACGGTTTTCGCTGGAACAGGCGCTGACGGACGGCGCGCGGCTCGGGATCGAAGCCGCCACGGAATGCGGTTTTACAGGCGCGCAACCGGTTCTGCCGGCGATCGAAGCGCCGGGAGCCGGCGCGCATACGCCCATCTGGCAGGCGCCGCTCTTCGGCAAGCATGCGAAAACCGCCTTCGTCGATCAGCAGAACGACGTCACCGCTGCGGATATCGCGCTGGCCCATCGCGAGGGCTTTCGCGCCGTGGAACATCTCAAGCGCTATACCACGCTCGGCATGGCCACCGATCAGGGCAAGACCTCGAACCTGCCCGGCCTCGCCATCATGGCCGAGCTCACCGGGCGCGGCATCGCGCAGACCGGCACCACCATGTTCCGCCCGCCGGCCAGCCCCGTCGCCATCGGCGCGCTCGCCGGGCCGCATCGCGGAAACCGTTTCCGCCCGACCCGGCGCACGCCCGGCCATGACTGGGCGCAGGAGGCGGGGGCGATCTTCGTCGAATCTGGCCCCTGGCTGCGGGCGCAATATTTCCCACGGGAGGGCGAGACTGACTGGCTCACCAGCGTCGATCGGGAGGTGAGCGCCGTGCGCGCCGGCGTGGGGGTTTGCGACGTCACGACTTTGGGCAAGATCGACGTGCAGGGCCGCGATGCTGCGGCCTTTCTCGATTTCGTCTATGCCAACCTGATCTCGACCCTGCCCGTCGGCAAGGCGCGCTACGGGCTGATGCTGCGCGAGGACGGCTTCATCTTCGATGACGGCACGGTGGCGCGGATCGGCGAGAACCATTTCCTCGTCAGCACCACCACCGCCAATGCCGCGCGGGTGATGCAGCATATGGAACTCTGCGCCCAATGGCACCGCCCCGATGACGATGTGCGGCTCACCTCGATCTCGGAAGCCTATGCCCAATACGCGCTGGCGGGGCCGCGCGCGCGGGATGTGCTGGCAGCGATCGTCGATGAGCCGGATGCGGTTTCCGCCGGGAACCTGCCCTATCTCGGCGTGCGTGATCTCACGGTCGGCGGTGGTGTGCCCGCGCGGATCTTCCGGCTCTCGTTTTCCGGAGAGCTCGCCTACGAGATCGCCGTCCCCGCGCAATACGGGGATGCCGCGATCCGCGCGATCATGGCGGCGGGGGAAGGCTTGCGCATCACGCCCTACGGCACCGAAGCGCTCGGGGTGATGCGCATCGAGAAGGGCCATGCTTCCGGGCCGGAACTGAACGGCCAGACCACGGCGCATGATCTGGGGCTCGGGCGGATGCTCTCGAAGAAGAAGGACTTCATCGGCAAGGCCATGGCCCTGCGCCCGGCCCTGACTGCCCCTGAACGTCCGCGCCTCGTCGGCATCACCCCGTGCGATCCGGGCCAGCGCCTGCGCGCCGGCGCGCATATCCTGCCGACGGACAAACCGGCCAGCGCGGCGCATGACCTGGGCTGGGTGACCTCCGTCGCCCATTCACCGGAATGCGGCCACTGGATCGGCCTCGCCCTCGTGGCCCACGGGCCCGAGCGCATCGGCGAGACCCTGCGCGCCGTCGATCTGCTGCGTGGCGAGGATATCGCCGTGCGGCTTTGTGATCCCGTCTTCATCGACAAGGAAGGAGCCCGTCTCCATGGTTGACCGACGCCCTGCCGATCGCGATGCGGCGCATATCGCATGGAAGCCGCTCGCCGCCCTGCGCGAGCTTCCGCTGGCCATGGCGAGCGACGCGCCCTGCGAACTCGATGACGACGTCTTCATCGCGCTGTGGAACCCGCCCGTGATGATCGGCCTCTCGCCCCGCCGTGATGCCGCCGAGCAGGCCCGCGCGCATCTCCAGACCTGTCTCGGCATGCCGATGCCGGAACCCGGTCGTACCAGCCGGCGCGGTGGTGAGCGGCTGGTTTGGAGTGGGCTCGACCAATGGCTTTTCATCGGCGAGAGCGCGCCCGGGGAGAGCGCGGCCGGGGAGAGCGCGCCCTGGAGTGCCGGGCTCGATCCCGATCTCGTCGCCATGACCGATCAGACCGGCGCGCGCGCCATTTTCCGCATCGGCGGGCGCGATGCCGCGGAAGCGCTCGCCAAGGGCTGCTTCGTCGATCTGCACCCGCGCGCCTTCCCGCAGGACGCGGTGGCGATCACGGCCATCGCCCATATCGGCGTGATCCTGTGGCGCGAGGGCGACGGCTTCGCCCTCGCCACCCCCCGCTCCAGCGCCTCGGACGTGTTGCACTGGCTCACGGAATCGGCAGCCGAATTCGGCCTCGACTGGAACTGAGGCCGGCTGGCTGCCTGCGCATCAGCTCCAGGGGAAGGGGCTGGCGGAGACCGGGTGAAGCTCGCCGGCGGCGTAGCGCGCCATGCGGAACGGTTCCAGCAGCGGGCTCTGCGCGCCGAGGATCTCCTGCGCCACCAGTTCGCCGACGCCGAGCATCTTGTAGCCGTGATTGCTGTCGGCGATGACGTAGCAATTTTCGCGAAACACGTCGAAGACCGGGAAACTGTCGGGGGTGAAGCAGCCGAGCCCGCCGGAATGCTCGTCGCGGTAATGCACCGCCTTGCCCTCGAAGCGCTTGTGACAGAAGGCGAGCGCCGAGGTCCACATGTCGCGGAAGGCCGGCGAGGAGACGAATTCGGTGGATTGCGGCCCGTATGGATCCAGCGCCACGGCTTCGGCAGGCTTGTCCACCTTGTAGGGCATGGCCCCGCCCTGGATACCGCCGAAGGCGAAATCGGGCTTGTAATAGATCCCCCACATCCGGTCGGTGATCAGATCACCCGTGGTGTCGGAATAGAGCGGCGCGTCGGTATCGACGTGCAAGACCGGGGGCAGCTTGCCGTCATTGGTGGTGAGCAGGTCCGGGGGCACGTCGAGCACGCCCTCCTCCAGCTGCCAGAAGCGCCACATCGGCATGTCGTCATGCATCTGCCCCTGCGCATCGCGCATGCTGATCGTGGCGGGCAATTCCAGCATGGCCCACAGATCACGGATCCAGGGGCCGACCCCGATCACCACGTAATCGCAGCTGATCACGCCCTGATCCGTCTCGACGGCGCGGATCGCGTCCCCCTGCGAGCTGCGCTGGAAACCGGTCACGGTGACGCCCTCATGGATGCGCACGCCGGCATCGCGGGCCTTCATGGCGAGGCCGCGCATGGAGGCGACATTGTTGGCGAAACCGCCACGCTTCTCATGCAGGACCGAAGTGATCCCCTTCGCCTGCCAATCGTCGAAGAGGCCCTTCATGTAGCGCTCGGATTCGGCGGCGCCCTCGATGAAGCTGCTTTCATAGCCGATGGCCTGCTGCTGGGCATGGATGCGGGCGACGCCCTCGCGCATCGGTTCGGGCGAGATCTGCATGTAGCCGACGGAATGATAGGCATAAGCCTGCGGATCACGCTCCCAGACCTCGACGGAATGCGCCATCAGGGCGCGCATCGCCCCCTGGAAGTAATTGTTGCGCACCACGCCGCAGGCGATGCCGCTGGCGCCGGCGGCGATCCCGGACTTGTCGAGGATGACGATATCCGCTTGTGAGCCGCGCCCGCTCGCATGCAGGCGCTCGGCGAGGTGATAGGCGGTGGACAGGCCGTGGATTCCGGCGCCGATGACGACGTAACGCGCGTGAGACGGAAGCGACATCTGTGTCTCCAGATCCTTGTCTCCGGACGCCTGTTTGCGCGGAGATCGAAAGCGATGTCGCGATTGTGCGCCCGCCCTCCCCGCCTCGTATGCGCTTTCGCGTCAAAGACGTGATGATCCGAGGCTTCGCCGTAAACCGCCTGCCCCGCTGACCGCGTCAGAAGAGGCCACTGACGACGTGCGACGCGCAACGACGAGGCTGTGAGCCCCCCTCGGCGCGCAACACCGTCCCGCTTTTCGCAACGATAGTGATATAAATTGTAATTTTTTGGCGCTGTCGCGGTTGATAGATTTCAAGAGATATAAATGGGAGGAAACAATGAAACGATGTTTATTGACGGGCCTCGGCCCGCTGGTTCTGGCATCTGGTCTCGCATTCGGTGGTCATTCTGCTGTAGCCGGGCCGGACGAGGACACACTTCGCGCCGCAATGTCGGGCGAAATCCTGAATCTCGACTATCTTCACACGACGCGGCGCGAATACATCATTCTCGCGCAGATGACTGACGCGACGCTCTTCACGATGAACCCAGAAACACAGGAGATCGAGCCGGGTGTCGCGACGTCGTATGAGTTCATCGATGATCTGACCATTGATGTCACGCTTCGTGACGACGTCCGTTTTCATGATGGAACCCTGCTGACCGCAGAGGATGTCGCGTATACCTATAACTGGATCATTAACGAGGATTCCGAGTCGCACGCGCAGTCATTGATCGACCGCTGGCTCGACAATGTCGAAGTGACCGGGGAACATTCCCTGCGCTTTCACCTCGAAGCGGTCAACCCACTGATCATCCGCGACATGGCCCAACGTGTGCCGTTGCGCAAGAAGGACAGCTATCACAGCAACGGCGACGTCGATCACGATGCCATGGCGATCGACCTGATCGGCGCCGGGCCCTACCGCGTCGTCAGTTTCAATCCGGGCGTCGAACTCGTCCTCGAGCGCTTCGACGACTATTACGGTGACGCTCCGGAAATCGGCAATGTGGTCGTACGCAACATCCCCGATATCGGCACTCAGCAGGCCGAGATGATGTCCGGCGGCATCAACTGGATGTTCAACGTGCCCCTCGACGTGGCTCGCAGCCTCGGCGCGCGCCCCGATATCGATCATCTGGCCGGCCCGGACCTGCGCGTATCCTTCATCGTCCTCGATGCTGGTGGCATTTCGGACCCGGACGGTCCGCTGACCGATATCCGCGTGCGGCAAGCCATGAATCATGCGGTGAACAAGCCGGAAATCGCTGAATTCCTCATGGGCGGCGGGGCTTCCGAAGCCATCTACACGGCTTGCCACCCGGTCCAGTTCGGCTGCGTCCAGGATGTCGAGCGCTACGAATACGATCCCGACCGCGCCCGTGAATTGCTCGCCGAAGCAGGTTATCCGGACGGCTTCAGCCTCGACCTCTGGGCCTATCGTGAGCGCCCGAAAGCCGAAGCCATCATGGCCGTTCTCGAGGAAATCGGTATCGACATCAACCTGCGTTACGTGCAACTCGAAACGCTGAATCAGGCCCGCGCCAGTCAGGATATCGCCGCTTATATCGGAACCTGGGGATCGGGTGGGGTCGCCGATACTGCGATGATCGCGCGGGTACACTTCTCCGATACCAGCGACAGGCATCTGTCCGGGGACGAGGAAGTCGTCGAATGGATTCTCGCTGCCGGGAATACCACGGACCAGGACGCGCGGGCCGAGTACTATCGCAAGGCGATCAGCCGGATCGCGGAACAGGCCTACTGGGTGCCCCTGGTGAGCTATTCGGCCAATTACCTGGTGACGTCCGATCTCGAATTTCCCTTGGATAACGACGGTGTGCCGCGCCTCCAGAACGCGCGCTGGCGGTGACGGAAAGCCCGTCATCCACATGCCCTGACCGGGGCGGCACGACGCCGCCCCGGCCTTCAGCCAGACCGCTTATCGGGACATGATCCGATGCTCAATTATATCGCGCAACGCGCCGCGCTCGCTATTGCCGTTGCGTTCACGGTTTCGCTTGCGGCCTTCTTTCTCCTGAACATCGCGACCGATCCGGCCTATGCCATTGCCGGCGAGGATGCGGAGCCCGAGGTCATCGAGCAGATCCGCCAGCGCTACGGCCTCGATCAACCGCTCTGGGTCCGGTACTGGGAGTGGCTGTCGGGGGTGCTGCGCGGCGATTTCGGCGTGAGCTACTACTGGAACAAGCCGGTCGCGACACTGGTCGCGGAGCGCATCGGCACGACCCTGACGCTCGCCTTCTCGGCGCTGCTGGTCACGGTCCTCATCGCCATTCCGCTCGGCGCGATGGCCGCCCTCAACCGCAACAGCTGGATCGATCGCTTTGCCCTGTGGCTTGCGGTTTCCGCGCAGGCGGTGCCGAATTTCTGGCTGGGTCTGATCCTGATCATCCTGTTCGCCGTGATGCTGCCGATCTTCCCGGTTTCCGGAGACCATACCTGGAGGCACTTCGTGCTGCCGGCCTTCGTTCTGGGGGCGTCCTCGGTCCCGCCGGTGATGCGGCTGATGCGCACTGGCCTCATCGAGGTCATGGGCGCCGACTACATCCGAACGGCCCGCGCCAAGGGGTATCGCGGCACCGGGTTGCTGGTGCGACACGCCCTGCGCAACGCGTTGCTTCCCGTCGTTTCCGTTCTCGCGGTTCAGCTCGGCCAGAAAGTCGGCGGCTCCGTCATCACGGAAAGCGTCTTCGCCATCAACGGGCTCGGGCGGCTCGCCCTGCAATCGATTCTGGGGGCCGACATCCCCACCGTCCAGATGTTGATCTTTCTCTTCGCGCTGGTGTTCGTGAGCATGAACCTGCTCGCCGACATCCTGAACGCAGCGCTTGACCCGAGGATACGGATCGGATGAGCGAGACAAACTCCCCCAAGTCGATAGCCGACCCGAACTCTCCCGAGCTGCCCGGTGCGGAACTTCCGGCCAGCCCCGGTCAGCTCGCCCGCGCACGCGCCTGGCAGCATCGCGGTTTCCAGATCGGGGCCGGGATCATGTTGCTGCTCATTCTCGTCGCGATCTTCGCGCCGTTTCTGGCGCCGCACAGCCCCTATCAGCAATCCCTGCCCAACCGCCTGCTCCCGCCCGTCTGGGTCGAGGGAGGCAGCTGGGACTATATCCTCGGCACGGATCATGTCGGGCGTGATTATCTCAGCCGCCTGATCTACGGAGCGCGTGTTTCCATCACCATCGGCCTGGGGGCCGCCACGATCGGCTTGATCATCGGGGTCACACTGGGCGTCTTGGCGGGATATTTCGGTGGCTGGGTCGATCATTCGGTCAGCTTCGTCCTTACCGCCCAGCTCGCCCTGCCGGGCCTGCTTCTGGCGATGGCGCTGGTCTTCTTCATCGGGCCGTCGCTGATCGTGGTCATCTGCATCATCGGCGCGCTCGGCTGGACCTATTACCTCGTGGTCACGCGATCGGCGACCCAACACATCCGCAGCCTCGATTTCATTGCCGCCGCACGCGCCTCGGGGGCGACGCCGCGTGACATCATCTGGCACGAGATCCTGCCCAATCTGAGCTCGAAGATCATCGTGATCTTCACCTTCGAGCTCGGCATCGCGATCCTCGCCGAAGCATCGCTGAGCTTCCTCGGTGTCGGCATTCAGGCGCCGACGCCGAGTTGGGGGCTGATGATCGCGGAAGGCAAGGAGGCCATGTTCTATCGGCCATGGCTGGTGGTGCTGCCCGGCATGTTCCTCTTCGTGCTCGTCATCGCGGCGAACATGATGGGTGACGGCCTGCGTGACATCACCTCACCTGAGGAGAAGAGCTGATGGCCCTGATCGAGGTCGACAAGCTGTCCGTGCGCCTTCCCGTCCATGGCGGCTGGCTGCATGCGGTGCATGAAATGTCGTTCCGGCTGGAACGTGGCGAGGCACTCGGGATCGTCGGCGAAAGCGGCTCCGGCAAGTCGATGACCGCTCTGGCATTGATGCGCCTTCTGCCACGCGGGGCGCGCGTATCGGCCGAGCAGTTGCGCATAGACGGCGAAGATCTCGTCTCGATGCCGGACCGGCAATTCGCGAAGACCATCCAGGGCAGCCGGATCGGCATGATCTTCCAGGAGCCGATGACGTCGCTCAACCCGGTCTACACGATCGGACGCCAGATCACGGAGGCCGCGATACGCCTCGGTCGGATGGATCCCGCGACCGCCCGCAGGCGCGCGATCGCGCTGCTCGACCGTGTCGGCATTCCCGAACCGGAAGCACGCATGCGACAGTATCCGCACCAGATGTCGGGCGGCCAACGCCAACGCGTGATGATCGCCATGGCGCTCATGCTCGATCCGGAGCTGCTGATCGCCGACGAGCCGACGACCGCCCTCGACGTGACCGTGCAAAGCCAGATCATGGAGCTGCTGGCCGATCTGCGACGCGAGACCGGCATGGCGATGATCCTGATCTCGCACGACCTCGCGGTGGTCTCGCATGCGACCGACCGTGTCGCGGTCATGTATGGGGGCGAGTTGCTGGAAAACGGTCGCGCCGCATCGGTTCTCGCACACCCCGGGCATCCCTATACGAGCGCCTTGCTGCGCGCGATTCCGACGATCGACGGACCACGCCGGCGCCTGGCAACGATCCCCGGCACCGTCGCGGCACAGATGGCACCACCCGAGGCTTGCGTGTTCGCGCCGCGCTGCGCCTTCGTACAACCGGAATGCCGGGCGGCCCGCCCCGCGCGGCAGGAGCGCGGCTCGCAGCATTGGGCACGCTGCATCCTGCCCGATGCCGGCGCCGTGGTGACCGATCAGGCGCGCGCCATCGCGGATCCGGGAGATCACGCGGCAGATGCCGACCTGATGATCGAGGCGCAAAACATCACGAAAATCTACCAGCTGAAATCCGGCATGTTCGGTCGGAAGAAGGAAATCCGCGCCGTCGATGACGTGTCACTGTCCGTTCGTCGCGGCGAGACCGTGGCCCTCGTCGGCGAGAGCGGGTCGGGCAAATCGACGCTCGCACGCATCATCCTCGGTCTCATCGACGCCACGCAGGGCAGCGTTCGCCTGCATGGCCACGATATTGCCGGCATGCGCGATACGGAACGCGCGCGGCTGGTCCAGCCGATCTTCCAGGACCCGTATTCGTCGCTGAACCCGCGGCGCACCGTGGCCGAGATCATCGCGCGCCCCTTGCAGCTGCGCGGTGTGGACCCTGACGAACGCATGCGCCGTGCACGCGAAATGATGGATGTCGTGCGCCTGCCGACCCGTTTGCTGTACAGCTATCCCCTGCATCTGTCGGGCGGACAGCGCCAGCGCGTGGCGATCGCCCGGGCCATGGTCAACCATCCGGAAGTCCTGATCTGCGACGAGCCGACATCGGCGCTGGACGTTTCCGTGCAGGCGCAGATCCTCAATCTCCTGGCTGATCTCCAGGCGGATATCGGCCTCACGACACTCATCATCACTCATGACATGGCCGTGGTGCACCAGCTTGCCAATCGCGTCGCCGTCCTTCTGCAAGGCAAACTGGTCGAGCAAGGAGCTGCCGCCGACGTCCTGCATGCACCGCAGAACGAATACACGCGAACGCTGGTTCAGGCCGCTCCGCGCTTTGGAGAAAAATTCCTGGATGCAGAGGTTTGATATGGATTCACACGAAAAAATCAGGATCTTTTCTCCCGAAACCATGTTTTCTCGCGAAAACCTCTGGCAATCTTGGCTGGATGTCGAGATCGCACTCGCCATGGCACAGGCCGAGCTGGGCGTGATCCCCGAATGGGCCGCCGAAGGAATTGTCGCTGTCGCGGATATCGAGACACTCGGCATCGAAACCCTGGAGCGTGAAGCCGCGCGCACGCTTGCACCGATTCATGCCCTGACACGGGTCGTATCCGAGAAGGCCGGCCCAGCGGGTGATTTCTTCCATTGGGGAGCAACCACGCAGAACGTCATGCAGACGGGGCGCCTGCTTCTGATGCGGCGCGCCCAGAGGCATTTCTGGACGAGTTTCGCCGAAGCCATCCGGCTGCTTGCGGCTATGGCCGAGGCGCATGCCGGCACCCCGATGATTGCCCGCACGAACCGGCGCCACGCCCTTCCGATCAGCTTCGGTTTCAAGGTGGCAGGCTGGATCGAGGAACTCGACCGCGCGGTGAACCGGATCACCCAGATGGAGGATCGCGTCTTCGTCCTGCCTTTCGGTGGTGCAGTCGGCGCCATGCATGCCTTCAACGGGCACGGACACGAGATCAACCGGCGCATGGCCGCCCGTCTCGGGCTGGGGCAACTGCTGGTCCCGGGTCGCGCCGTCAACGACATCTTTGCCGACTACATCGCCGCATTCGCACTCTGGGCGACCACGGTCGAGCGGATCGCGCGCGAACTCTACAGGCTCATGGCGGAAGAAGTCGGAGAGATATCCGAGGATCTCGGGCATGACGTCGTGGGATCATCGACCATGCCGCACAAGATCAATCCGAAAAAAGTCGTTCAGGTGATTGCCATGGCCGCGGATTTGCGGTCAGCGGTCATCCCCGGTCTGGAGGGGGCCTTGACCGTCAACGAGGGGGATGCGGCGGCAAACCAGTTGGTCGTGCGCACATTGGACCGGGTCTGCCCATTGGCATGGAGCCTGGCGCAGGCCTTCCAGGCCCTTTGCGAGATGACGCATCCTCACCCGGAGCACATGGCGAGAAACGTGGCGGTGTCGGGAACGCATACGGCGTCGGAGCGCCTGATGATGATGATCGCCGACGAGCTGGGGCATCTCCAGGCTCACGACCTCCTGCATGACCTTCTGGCCGATCCGCAGGCCGATCCCGAAAAGATCGCCAGAACGGTTGCAGGAATGCCCGCACTGAACGGCCGGATCAGCAGCGATACGGCTCGCGCCGCACTCGACCCGAATACCTATCTCGGCGACAGCGAACGGATCGCACGTGAAGGCGCGGCCATGGGCCATGCGCTGGTTGCAAGAATACGCGCGGCGAACGGAGCATCGCATCCTGGCACGCAGGACGTCATATCAGGGTGAGATCTCGGGCATGGCCGGGATCCTCCAGACGCTGCTTTTCGATGGCCGTCGCCAGCGCATCGAGGAACTGCTCGGCGAGCGCAAAGCGTACGCCCTGAGGGTGGAGGCTGGCGTAAGTCACCCAGTATTCCTCGTCGATCGGGCGAAACACCGCATCATCGCCTTCACCTAACAGGCCCGCAGAAATACGGTCGATCAGGGACATGCCGAGACCCGCGCGGACCATGCTGACCACGAGCGGCGTGGCATTCGTCTCGATCCAGAATTTCGGCTGGACGCCGGTGCGCCCGAGCAACTCGTTCGCGCGGTCGCGCCATCTTTGGCCGGGACGCAATCCGATCAGGGGTTGGCCGACGATATCGGCGCTCGAGACGACGTCCTTGTCAGCGAGCGGGTGGCTCCTGGGAAGCACGAGACCGACGCGCGCCTTGAGAAAGGGCACCGGTTCCAGCCGGATGATCGAATTCTCGACGGGAAGCGAGATCAGCCCGAGATTGTAGGCCCGTGTCGCAACCCGGCTTTCGATATCGAAACGCGTCTCGACGCTGACGCTGCATCTGAAATCGCAACCCTGACGCTTCAGCTCGGCGAGGGCCGGAGAGACGAGCCCCTTGGCCAGCGGGGCGGCGGTCACGATCGACAACCATTCGCGCGTTCGCCGTCGAATGTCCCCCGCCAGGACCGGAATCTCCTCCAAGCCGTCGAGGGTGTGCATGATGGACCGGTAGAACAGATCTCCGTCCTCAGTCAGGAGCAGACGTCGGTTGGTTCGAGAAAACAGCTGCAGATTGAGTTCCTGCTCGAGATTGGCGATTAATCGGCTCGCCGCGGAGGTCGATGTGTTCATCCGCTCCGCAGCCTCGTTCAACGAGCCACCGAGCACGATCTCCCGAAACAGGCGCAGCGCACGAAGGTTCATCCTTTACGCTCCTGAATTGTGGCCTGAGAAACGGTGGCATCATGATTTGGCGGCATCAGATCATTATGTTCACTCCCTGTCGCCGCGAATATATCCACTTGCGCACATCCGAAACGGATCAGCCGCCTCGGCGCGATGTCACTGACGGGCGACCAGTATCGGTATCGCACAGGAACGGGCACGCGCCGGACTTCAGGCCACGCGGATGACGGGTCGCCCTCATCGCCCCATGATGTCGATGCGCCCTTCCCCTTCCCTCACGACGGCGGGTATCACAACCCGATCATCTGATCGCGGACGGCGCCGGCAGTCACCGCCGCATGCCGGCCCTGCGCGAATCTGGAGATCAAAACTGTCGCATGGCCCATGATTGCGCATATCGCGGCAGGCCGTGTTTCGGTTATACCACCCTGTGAGAGCCGCGCGAGCAGCCCGGTCGGGCAAGGGCGGCGGAGGCTATGGCGCAAGGTATCGGGCAAGGTATCGGGCAAGCCTGGCGGCGGGACCTGTGACGACGAGGCGAGAGGCGATGAAGACATCCCAAGCCGATATCCTGATTCTTCCCGGCCTGGGCGGGCCGGATGACGACCTCTGGCTCGCCCGCTGGGCGCGCAAACTGCCGACCGCGCGCATCGTCGATCAGGCGGACTGGCACGCGCCGCAGGCCGACGCATGGATCAGCCGTCTCGAAACGGCAGTCGCGGAGGCCCGGCGCCCCGTGCTCATCGTCGCCCACGGGCTGGGATGTCATGCGCTGAACCGGGCGGTCGCCTCCGGTCGCGATCTGACGGGCATCTGCGGCGCCTATCTGGTCGCGCCACCCGATCTCGACGAAACAGCAACATCCGATGCGGTTCGCGACTTTGCAACGCCTGCCCCGACTGCGCTCCCCTTCCCCGCCGTGCTGATCGCGGCGCGCAACGATCCGCATTGCGCACAAGACCGCGCGCGTCACTTCGCCGAGAGCCTCGGAGCGGAATTCGTCGATGCCGGCGAGGCCGGTTCGATCGATTCTGCGGCCGGTTTCGGCCCGTGGCCGGAAGGGTTGATGCGTTTCGCCGGTTTTCTGAAGACCATTCCCAACGTGCATTAGAGCGCCATTCGACCTGACGGAGTCAGGCCGGCGCTCTAAGTTATTGGATGACGCATCATTTTATCCGTCAGCCGGCACCACCTGACGGAATGATACTTGTCTTATGACTTTCTCTGCCGAATGGGCGAGAACGGATCGCCGGGAGCGGGTGGCCACCCGTCAGCGACACTACGCTGAGGGACATGAACGCAAAAAGCCCCGCGAGGGCGGGGCATTAAGAGTTGATATATTTGCAAGATTTGGTTGCGGGGGCAGGCAACCAGCTTTATTTGCTTCATTGCTCAACAACCGGGAAACTCGGTTTAGAACCCGCTCCGTCGCGCAATCGAAAAGGCTCAGACCCGGCCTAACAGGTGGCTTTGGACAGCCGCAGACGGGCGTGACGTTGGTCGAATTAGTAATTCGAGCGCCTGGCCAAATCTGCAGCAATGCGAGGGTCGACGCATTCGGCGGACTGGCCGAACCGCAGTCTGATTGGTGCGCTAACTTCGGGCAAATCATCACCGAATGAAGCTGAGCTGGCTCGCCAACTCGCAGCGGGCTTCTGCGTGTCGATGCGCCAGCACTAATTTTTCACGATTGCAGACGCGAGCCGCTTGCGTTGCGATTCTCTTGACATCTGTCTCGTATCACTAGGCCTAGCCCGCAGGATGCAGATCGTGACGGCACAGGTCGTGGTCGAGTAGCTAGGCC
>LFIK01000041.1_pt1 | contig 78042 bp, 69 predicted proteins | sample 643401 | NCBI WGS metagenome assembly LFIK01 (sample SAMN03777447, study PRJNA286221) | soda lake metagenome | biome: soda lake; feature: Kulunda steppe; material: water; isolation source: sample T5-Br brine of Lake Tanatar-5 | place: Russia: Kulunda steppe | collected 2010-07
CAGCGCACCGCGCGTGCAGCGCGGGGGAGGGTGGGTGGGCCGTGCTGCGCGCGCGGTGCGCTGCGGCCGGAGGGGTCGGATCGGGCCGCCCGCGCGTCAGTCCGCAGCCCCCCCGGCAGCCCCCCCGGCAGCCCCCCCGGCAGCCCTCGCGTCGGGCAGGTCCGCCGCGCGCAGCCGCGCGGCGCGCGCCGCCTCGCGGAACGGTGCGGGGTCCCACCAGCAGGCGAAGCCGTCGCCGTCGGGGTCCAGATGGTTCGGGTCACGCTCGGGGCCGCCCGCCGCCAGAAACGCCTCCTGCGCGGCATCCTGCGTGCGGAACTCGGCGCAGGCCGCTTCCCACCGCCGCCAGCGCAGCGGATGCGAGCGGTTGAAGCGCATGTCGCCGACATTGTGGCTGGTGGACAGCGCATAGGCGAACAGGTTCGGCCCGCCCGCGCCCTGCGGGACCGACTCCACGCGCACCTGCGGGACGAAATCGCGTTCGACGATCCGGTTCTGCTGCGGCGTTCCAAAGGGCACGGGCGTGAAGCTCTGGTCGCTCACATCCACCGCGCCTGACGCCGGTGCATCGGGTGCAAGCGCGCTCAACGGCGCGCCGACGTCGCCGCTGCCCGAAGGCTGCGCCGCCGCCAGCTGCATGCCCTGCCCGCGCGCCTCCTGCGCCCGTTGCGTCCCCTGAGCGACCTCCGCGCCCTGCTGCGGTGCGGCGCCACCGCGCAGGGCCGCGACCGCCTGCGCGCCGATATCGCCCTCGGCGGCGCCGGGATCGACACGCATCACCGCGCTGCGCGAGGCTTCGGCCTGCCGCTGCTCGGCGCGGATGCGCTGCAATTGCTCCTGCGCGCGCATGTAGGCCTGATAGTCGCCGAATCCCACGCCGCCGCCACGCAGCGCGGCGGTGTCGGAATAGGGGGCTTGCGGGTCACAGGCGGCCAGCAGCAGCACCGCTGCCGTTGCGGTCAGGATCGCGCGTTTCATGCCGGTTGCCTCGGGTCTGATGTCTGCGGGTCTGATGTCTGCCTGTTTCGCGCCAGTCTACCACCAACGCGCGGGTTTGGAAACAAAGCCCGCGGCGGCCTCCAGCGCGTGGGCGGTTTTCAGCAACGCCCCCTCGCCCCAGGGCTGGCCGATCAGCTGCAGACCCAGCGGCAGCCCCTGCCGGTCCAGCCCGGCGGGCACCGAGATCCCCGGCAGCCCGGCCAGGTTCACCGTCACCGTGAACACGTCGTTGAGATACATCTGCACCGGATCGGCCTCGGCCATCGCGCCCAGCCCGAACGCGGCCGAGGGGGTGGTCGGCGTCAGGATCGCGTCCACGCCCGCGGCGAAGACCTGATCGAAATCGCGCTTGATCAGGGTGCGGACCTTGCGCGCGCGGTTGTAATAGGCGTCGTAGAAGCCCGCCGACAGCACATAGGTGCCGATCATCACCCGGCGCTGGACCTCGGCGCCGAAGCCTTCGGCGCGGGTCTTTTCATACATCTCGGTGATGCCGTCGCCCGCCTCCAGCGCCGCGCGGTGGCCGTAGCGCACCCCGTCATAGCGCGCGAGGTTGGACGACGCCTCGGCCGGCGCGATCACGTAATAGGCGGGCAGCGCATATTTCGTGTGCGGCAGGCTGATCTCGACGATCTCGGCCCCCGCGTCGCGCAGCATCTCGGCGCCGCGGGTCCACAGCGCCTCGATCTCGTCGGGCATGCCGTCCATGCGGTATTCGGCCGGGATGCCGATGCGGGTGCCGCGGATGTCGCCCTCCAGCATCGCCTCGAAATCCGGCACGGGCAGGTCGGCGGAGGTGGAATCCTTCGGGTCATGGCCGCACATGGCTTCGAGCATGATCGCCGCGTCGCGCACCGTGCGCGTCATCGGCCCCGCCTGATCGAGGCTCGATGCGAAGGCCACCACCCCCCAGCGCGAGCACCGCCCGTAGGTGGGCTTGATCCCCACCGTGCCGGTGAAGGCCGCCGGCTGGCGGATCGACCCGCCGGTGTCGGTCCCCGTGGCGCCCAGGCACAGATCCGCCGCCACCGCCGCCGCCGACCCGCCCGAGCTGCCGCCCGGTGTGAGCTTGCGGTCGTCGATCTTCCACGGGTTGACCACGTCGCCGTAGACGCTGGTCTCGTTGGACGAGCCCATCGCGAATTCGTCCATGTTCAGCTTGCCCAGCATCACCGCGCCCGCGTCGCGCAGCTGCGCGGTGATCGTGGATTCGTATTCGGGCCGGAACCCGGTCAGGATGCGGCTCGCGGCCTGGCTGGCCACGGCTTCGGTGCAGAACAGGTCCTTGATGCCGATGGGGATGCCGCACATCGCGGGCGCGTCACCCGCCGCCAGTCGCGCGTCGGCGGCGCGCGCGCGCTCCAGCGCGATCTCGGGCGTGTGGTGGACAAAGGCGTTGAGCGCGCCGGCGGCGTCGATCGCGTGCAGGCAGGCTTCGGTCAGCTCGACCGCGCTGAGCTCGCGCGCGCGCAGCGCGTCGCGCGCGGCGGCGATCGTCAGGCTGTTGGGGCTCAGGCTGTTGGAGGTGCTCATTCGACCACCTTCGGCACGGCAAAGAACCCCTCGCGGGCGTCGGGGGCGTTGGACAGGACGCGCTCGGGCATGCCGCCGTCGGTCACGGCGTCGTCGCGGCGCTTCAGGCGCATCGGCGTGACCGAGGTCATCGGCTCCACGCCCTCCACATCGACCTCGTTGAGCTGCTCCATGAAGGTCAGGATCCGCGACAGCTCCCCGGCGAGCGCGGGCAGGTGATCCTCGGGCACGGCGATCCGGGCGAGCTTGGCCACCTTGCGGGCGGTGTCGGTGTCGATGGTGGACATGGGGTCTCCGGGCACGGGGGAAGGACACGCGCCGGGGCAGGCCCCGGCGTGGCCACGGTTTACCGGGGCCGCCGGGGCGGTGCAAGCCGCGCTCAGTGCAGCGGGATCTCGCCCACCACATTGCGCCATTCGGCCGGGCCGATCTGCTTGCGGTGCGTGAAGCGGACCGAATGCAGCGGGCCGTCGATCTGGTCGTGCCAGAACTCGATGAACCGGAACAGGCGCGGATAATCCGGCGCCAGATCGTAGTCCTGCCAGATGAAGCTGTTGAGAACGTTCTGATAATCGGGCATCCGGTAGTAGAATTCCGCCGTGGTCAGCCCGTAGCCGCGAAGCATGAGATCGGTTTCGGTGCGCTGCATGATCGAACCTCGTTGACTGTCGATGCGGAAATGATGCCTGCACGAAATTACTTTTCAATGAAAACAATGCGTTGGCACTCGCGCCCTGTGGCTGCTGACAGGGTCGGCGGCGCGCCATTGCGCCGGGTCCGGGCGATGGGCTATAAGCGCCCCAGCCATCCGATAACTGCGCGAGGCACTCTGTGAGCGACGGCCGCGAACCCCCTGAAAAAACGGACGAAACGCCTCCTGCCGGGGCGGTGCCCACGGTGTCGATCGAGGCCGAGATGCGCGCGTCCTATCTGGACTACGCGATGAGCGTGATCGTCAGCCGCGCCATCCCCGACCTGCGCGACGGGCTGAAGCCGGTGCATCGCCGGATCCTGTTTTCGATGCACCAGAACGGGTTCACCGCCGACAAACCCTATCGCAAATCGGCCCGCGTGGTGGGCGACGTCATCGGCAAGTATCATCCGCACGGCGATTCGGCGGTCTATGACGCGCTCGTGCGCATGGCGCAGCCGTTTTCGATGTCGCTCAAGCTGCTGGACGGGCAGGGCAATTTCGGGTCGATGGACGGCGACAACCCGGCGGCGATGCGCTACACCGAAGTGCGCATGGACAAGCCTGCCGCGGCGCTGCTGGCCGATATCGGCAAGGATACGGTCGATTTTCAGGACAATTATGACGGCCAGGACCGCGAGCCCAGCGTTCTGCCGGCGCGGTTTCCGAACATGCTGGTCAACGGCGCGGGCGGGATCGCGGTCGGCATGGCCACCAACATCCCGCCCCACAATCTGGGCGAGGTCGTGGACGCCACGCTGGCGCTGATCGACAACCCCGACCTGACCAGCGCCGAGCTGATGGAATATATTCCCGGCCCCGATTTTCCCACGGGCGCGCTGATCCTGGGCCGGTCCGGGGCGCGCAAGGCCTATCTGGAAGGGCGCGGGTCGGTGGTGGTGCGCGCGCGCACCCATGTCGAGGAGCTGCGCAAGGACCGCTTCGCCATCATCGTGGACGAAATCCCCTATCAGGTGAACAAGTCCACCATGGTCGAGCGCATCGCCGAGGCGGTGCGCGACAAGCGGATCGAGGGCATCGCCCATGTGCAGGACGAATCCGACCGCACCGGCGTGCGCGTGGTGGTCGAGCTCAAGCGCGATGCCACGCCCGATGTGGTGCTCAACCAGCTGTTCCGCTTCACGCCGATGCAGACAAGTTTCGGCTGCAACATGCTCGCGCTCGACGGGGGGCGCCCCGAGCAGCTGACCCTGCGCGATTTCCTGGTCAAGTTCGTGGCCTTCCGCGAGGATGTCGTCGCCCGGCGCACCGCCTATGAGCTTGCCCGCGCGCGCGAGCGCAGCCACATCCTGTGCGGGCTCGCCGTGGCGGTGTCCAATGTCGATGAGGTCGTGGCCACCATCCGCGCCAGCGCCGACCCCGCCGAGGCGCGCGCCCGGCTGATGGAGCGGCGCTGGCCCGCTGCCGATATCGCCGAATACATCCGCCTGATCGACGACCCCACGCACACGATCAATGAAGACGGCACCTACAACCTGTCGGAAATCCAGGCGCGCGCGATCCTGGATCTGCGGCTGCAGCGCCTGACCGCGATGGGCGTGCGCGAGGTCACCGACGAGCTCGAGGAGCTGGCCGCGAAGATCAAGGATTACCTCGACATCCTGCGCTCGCGCGAGCGGATCATGGCCATCATCGGCGACGAGCTGCGCGAGGTGCGCGAGCAGTTCGCCGTCCCGCGCCGCACCGAGATCGCCGACTGGGCCGGCGACATGGATGACGAGGACCTGATCGAGCGCGAGGACATGGTCGTCACCATCACCTCGGGCGGCTACATCAAGCGCACGCCGCTGGCCGATTTCCGCGCCCAGCGCCGCGGTGGCAAGGGGCTGGCCGGGATGGCCACCAAGGATGACGATGTGGTCACGCAGCTGTTTGTGGCCAACACGCACACGCAGCTTCTGTTCTTCACCACCGACGGGATGGTCTACAAGCTCAAGACCTGGCGTCTGCCGCTGGGTGGGCGCAACGCGCGCGGCAAGGCGATGGTCAACATCCTGCCAATCGCCGCCGGGGTCTCCATCGCCGCGATCCTGCCCGTCGAGCGCCCCGAGGACGAATGGGCCGACCTGCAGATCTTCTTTGCCACCTCGGACGGGTCGGTGCGGCGCAACGCGCTGTCGGATTTCGTCAATGTGATGCGCAACGGCAAGATCGCCATGCGCCTGCCCGACGGCGTGAGCCTCGTCAACGCGCGTATCTGTGGCCCCGATGACGACGTGATGCTGGTCACCGCGCAGGGCCGCGCGATCCGCTTCCGCAGCACCGATGTTCGCGTGTTCAAGGGCCGCGATTCGACCGGCGTGCGCGGGGTGAGGCTGGCCGAAGCCGACCGCGTGGTGTCGATGGCGGTGATCCGCCATTTCGAGGCCGACCCCGACGAGCGCGTCACCTACCTCAAGATGCGCCGCGCCATGGCCGGCGTGACCGAGGATGACGGCGACGAGGACGAGGACGCCGCCGGCGGCCAGCTCAGCCCCGAACGCTACGCCGAGATGTCCGCGGCCGAGGACCTGATCCTGACCATCACCGAGCGCGGCATGGGCAAGCTCAGCTCCAGCCACGGATACCCGGTGCGCGGACGCGGCGGGCAGGGGGTGGCGGCGATGGACCGCGCCATGCGCGGCGGCGCGCTGGTGGCGTGCTTCCCGGTCGATCCCGGCGATCAGATCATGCTCGCCACCTCGACCGGTCAGTCGATCCGCGTGCCGGTCGAAGGGATCTCGTTCCGGTCGCGCTCGGCCGGCGGGGTGCGCGTGTTCAACACCGCCGCAGGCGAAAGCGTGGTTTCGGTCGCCCGGATCGCCGAGGCCGGCGACGAAGCCGCGCAGGCCGAGGGTGCGCCCGACGACACGCCGCCCCCGGCCGACAACGGTTGACCGGCGGCGCGCCGGCCCGGCGCTCAGGCCGTGGCCGGGCGCGGCGCCGCACCCGGCTGCGGGCGCAGGAACAGATACAGCGGCAACCCGCAGCTGACGCCGATGCAATAGGTCGCCGGGATCGCCAGCAGGCCGACCCAGTTGCGGGTGCGAATGGTCTCGATCACGATCCAGACCGTCAGCGTCACCGCCGCCACCGTCAGATCCCAGACCAGCCCCGATGTGGCGTCGTTCGCGTGCCAGGCATCGACCATCGCCAGGATCGACCATTCATTCGCCATGAACCAGCCGATGAAGTAATACATCGGGTGGATCGTGCCCCAGATCGCCAGGGCCAGCCACAGAAACCGTGTCGGTGTCATTGTATCCTCGGAGTGGTTTAACGCGCTGCTGATGATACGCGCGGCGGTGGCCGGCGGACCGATCACGCGCGGGAATTGCCGGATCGCTGCCCGGATCGCTGCCCGGGTCGCTGCATTGAATTCCCGCACGATCCTGCGCGGTCGAGCGGCGAGGGGCTCACGCGGGTTTACAACTTCGTGATGTCGTGCTTGTAATGCAGTCGAGGTCGCGCCGAAGTTGCATTGTCCCGGCGTGACACCTCAGACGTGAACGCGGGGTCTCGGCCCGGCGCCCAGGACAGGATCAATCGCATGGTGCCGGGTTCGCGGTCCAGGTCAGTGATGGCTCTTGCCCTCGTCTTCGCCGCTGCCGCGCTGCCGCTGACGGCCGAGGCGCGCGAGCCGCGCCTGCCGGGGCAGGCGCCGAACCTTTACGGGATGCCGGGCGCGATCAACATGCCCACCGCCACGGCCTTCGCCGATGGAACGCTTGCCTTCACGCTCAACCTTGCCCCCGATCGGCTGCGCGCGAATGTCGCCTTTCAGCTGCACCCGCGGGTGACGGCGGCGTTTCGTTACACGGGCGTGCGGCTTGATGGGGCGCCCACCTATTTCGACCGGGCCTTCGACATTCATGTGCTGCTGGCCGAGGAATCGCGCTTCACGCCGGCGCTCGCCGTGGGCCTGCGCGACTTCATCGGGACGGGAATCGACTCGTCCGAATACGTCGTGGCCACGAAAACGCTGACGCCCGAGTTGCAGGTTTCCGCCGGGATCGGCTGGGGGCAGATGGCGACGCGCGGCGGTTTTGCCAACCCGCTGGGCGGCGGGTTCCGCACCCGCCCAGGCGGCTTCACGGGCCAGGGCGGGGTGCTCGAGACCGACCGCTTCTTTCGCGGCGACGCGGCGGTGTTCGGCGCGGTCAGCTATCAGGCCACCCCGCGGTTGCGGCTGGTGGCCGAATACAGCAGCGAGACCCGCGACGCGATGGTGCGCGCCGCGCGCGCGGGTGGCGCGATCGGCGCGGATGACGGGCGCGCGCGCGGTATCCCGCTCAGCTTCGGAGCGCAGTATGCGGTGTCCGACAGCGCGCAGGTCTCGGCCTATCTGCTGCAGGGGCGCGATGTGGGGGTGCAGTTCTCGCTGACGCTCGACCCGCGGCGCACCCCGCAGCGCGCGCAGCACCCCGCGCCGCTGCCGGTGTCGATCCGCGATGTTCACGCCCAGGCGGCGGCCGCGCAGGCGGGCGCAGGCGGCTGGGTGACAGCAAGCGCCGAGGCGCACCGCGCCGCGCTTGCACGCGCCGACGGCACCATGCTTCCGCTTCCGGCGGCGGCCCGCGACCCGCTGGCCGAGGTCTTCCGCGAGCAGGGGCTGCGCCTGCGCGCGGCGCAGATCGGCGGGACGCTGGCGGGGCAGGGCGCCCCCGACATCGTGCTTGTGCGCTTCTCCAACACCGCCCACGACGTGCATGCCCGCGCCGAGGGCCGCGCGGCCCGCATCCTCGCAGCGGCGATGCCGCCGAGTGTCGAAACCTTCGTGCTGGTGCATGCGATGGGAGGCGTCGATATCGCCTCGCGCACCCTGCGCCGCAGCGATCTGGAGGCGCTGCAGCACAGCCCCGAGGGCGGCGCGGCGATGCGCGCGGCGATCCTGTCGGGCGACGGCACGGGGCTGCCGGCGCTTGCCCCGGGGGTCGATCCCGGCGCCGGTGTGGTGGCGCCGCCGCGCCTCGACTGGTCCATCGCACCGTATCTGGAGACATCCTATTTCGATCCCGACCAGCCGGTGCGGATCGATGCCGGGCTGCGCGGCACGCTGCGCTTCAACCTCACCGACCGCAGCTCGGTCAACATGATCGTTGCGGGGCGGCTGTTCGGCAATATCGGCGCGGGTCGCGTGATCTCGCCCGAGGATCGCGAAACGCTCGAGGATGCGGGCTTCGCGGTGGTGCGCAGCGACGGGACGCGCTTCTATCAGCGCCGCGTCGCCATCGAGCGGCTGAGCTATGATCACCTCGGCCGGCCGGGGGAAAACCTCTACAGTCGGGTCTCCGTCGGCTATCTCGAGCGTGCCTATGCCGGCGTCGCCGGGCAGCTTCTGTGGGCGCCGCCCGACAGCAACCTCGCGCTGGGGCTCGAGGCCACGGCGGTGACCCGGCGCGATCCGGACCGGCTGCTGGGGCTGGGCAGCTATTCCACCGTGACCGGGCATGTCTCGGCCCATTACGATTTCGGCAACAGCTACAATGCGCGGCTGGATGTGGGGCGCTATCTGGCCGGGGATTACGGCGCCACCCTGACGCTGGAGCGCGAATTCGCCAACGGCATCCGCGTCGGCGCCTATGCAACGCTGACCAACATGCCGTTTTCGGTGTTCGGCGAAGGGTCCTTCGACAAGGGCCTGTATCTGAACGTGCCGTTTTCGGTGTTCACCGGGCAGCCGGGGCGGGCGCAGTTCTCGACGACCTTCCAGCCGATCACCCGTGACGGCGGCGCGCGGGTCGCGGTGGGCGATCTCTATCAGGTGGTCCGCGAGCACCGCGGCGCCAAACGCGCCGCCACGCAGGAGGCGTTCTGGCAATGACACGGGCCACGACACGGGCCACGACACGGGCCATGCCGCCCGCCGCGCCCCGCCGACGCCGCCTGCCCGGTGCAGCCGCCCTTGCCGCGGCGCTGCTGCTTGGCTGCACTGCGCCGGGGTCCGAGATGGGCGGCGGTGCGCTCGACAATCTGGGCACGATCATCGAGGCCGCGCGCGCCGACGCGCCCGAGCCGCTGGAACCGGTCGGCGCGTTTCCCGGTGTCGATCCGGCGCTGATCGCCGGGGTGACCAACCCGCTGATCGGCGTTTACCTTGAAGACAGCGGCGCGCTGGCGACGGTCGGAATGCCAAGCCGGGCGGGGGCGGTCACGACGTGGATGTCAGGCGATTCGCGCACCATTGCGGTGCTGGACCCGGGCATCGTGATTGCGACGCGCGGGCTGCCTGTCGATCTGCACGCGGCCGAGGCCGGATCGGTCGCGCATGCCGTCGCGCAACGGCGCGCCGCAAGCTACACGCGCGACCACCGCATGCTCGATTCCACCTACGCGCCGCGCATCCTCAGGCTTGCCTGCGAGCTGCGCGCCGAGGCGGACGAAACGCTTGTGATCAACCAAAAGCTGCGCCAGACGCGGCGCATGGCCGAGGCCTGCACAGCCGCACCGGACGGCGCGGTCATCGAAAACATCTACTGGGTCGATGTCGATTCGCCGATTATCTGGCAGTCACGGCAATGGCTTGGGCCGGAGGTTGGTGCCGCATTTTTGCAACTCCTCGTGCCGTGATGCAGGCCGCGGCGCATTTTCGACATCGCGCGCTTTCGTTCCCGGCCGCGATGGCCTACTCTATCACAGGTGGAACGCCATTACATGATCGAGGGTCTGATATGAGAAAGACGTTGATTGCCGCTACGGCGGCGCTGGCACTGTCGGCTGGGTCCGCGTTTGCGCAGGAAGCCGCGGTGGCAGCGGGTGGAGGCACCGGAGCCGGCGGTGCCGGGACGGCAACCGCAGCCGCGGGCGGCGGTGCGGGCGCGGGCGCCGGTGCCGCGGGTGCCGCAGCTGGGGCAGGCGCCGGTGCTGCGGCGGCAACCGGAGGCCTCATCGGCGGGCTCGGCGTGGCGGGCGCCGCTGCAGCTGCTGTCGCTGCGGCTGGTATTGCTGTGGCGGTGGCCGGTGGCGGCGGCGGGGATGCCGAGGGACTGATTGCACCTTCGACCCCGAGCACGCCCAGCACGCCCTGATCGGGATTGCCAAGGCGCACGCCTTGCGCTGATGCGCCCGCGGGCTGGGCACACGTGTTGTCTCCAGCCCGGGGCTCCCTACGCGTGGCGGCTGGGAGTGTGTGCGGGGGTCGTCGCCCTGCTGCGCGCGTCAGGTCAACAGCGCGCGCAACATCAGCGCAAGCGCATGGTCGCGCGCAGCCTCACGAACCTGGGCGCGGCCGCGTGGGCCGAAGTCCACGGTGTCCGCGGTCGTGTTGCCGTCGCTGGCGGCAAGCGCGAAGCACACGCGGCCCTCGGGCTTGTGCTCGGACCCTCCGGGTCCGGCGATCCCGGTGATCGCGACCGCCAGCCCGGCGCCGCTGCGCTCAAGCGCGCCGCGTGCCATCTCGCGCGCCACCGATTCGGACACGGCGCCATGCGCGTCCAGCGTTGCCCCTGCCACGCCCAGCAACGCCCGCTTGGCGGCGTTCGAGTAGGTGACGAAGCCGCACTCCACCACCGCGGAAGAGCCCGGAACCTCGGTCAGCGCGGCGGTGACCAGCCCGCCGGTGCAGCTTTCGGCGGTGGCGATCGTCACTCCGCGCGCGCGGGCGGCGTCCAGAACCTCGGCCGCGCTCACCATCCCATCACTCCATGCGCGATCAATGCCGCGGCAACGACGCAGGCCGCCGCCATCAGCCCCGCCACCAGATCGTCCAGCATCACCCCCAACGGGCTGTGCAGCCGGTCCGCCCAGCCCACCGGCCCGGGCTTGAGGATGTCGAAGGCCCGGAACGCCGCGAATGCCACCACCCAGCCCGGCCACAGCGCGGTGACCGCCACCCCCTGCAGCGCCGCGCCCAGCGACACCGGCCAGAGCGCAAGCCACATGCCCGCGACCTCGTCGATGACGATCTCGGACGGGTCGGGGTCGGCGGCCCCGCGCGTTTCCAGCACCGTCACCCACCAGCCCACGCCCGCCGCCGCAACGGTCGCCACCGCCAGCAGCGCGAAGCCGCCCAGCGCATGCAGCCCCCACGCCACCGGCAGCGCGGCCAGCGTTCCCCAGGTGCCCGGGGCCGGGCGCAGCAGCCCCGCGCCGAAAAACGTGGCGATCAGCCGCGACCAGCTCATGCCCGCCACAGCGTCGCGGTGGCGAGCGCCGCGATCCCTTCCTCGCGCCCGGTGAAGCCCAGCCGTTCCGAGGTGGTGGCCTTGACGCTGACGCGCGCGGGGTCGAGCCGCGCGATCCCGGCCACCCGCGCGCGCATCGCGTCGGCGTGCGGGCCGATCTTCGGGCGCTCGCAGATCAGCGTCACATCGACATTGCCCAGCGTGAAACCCTGCGCGCGCGCCAGATCGGCGGCGTGGCGCAGGAAGATATGGCTCTCGGCGCCCTTCCACTGCGGGTCCGAGGGGGGGAAGTGGCGCCCGATATCGCCCTCGGCCAGCGCGCCGTAGATTGCGTCGCTCAGCGCGTGCAGCCCGACATCGGCGTCGGAATGGCCCTGCAGCGCGCGGTCATGCGGCACCAGCACCCCGCACAACCAGCACCCTGTGCCGGGGCCGAAGCGGTGCACATCAAAGCCGTTGCCGGTGCGGATATCCATCGGGCCTCCATCCGGGGCTGCGTTGCCCCGGGCGCGCAGCAGTCGCGCGGCGCGGTCGAAATCGGTGGGCCAGGTGAGCTTCAGGTTGTCGTCATCGCCCTCGACGATGGCCACGTCAAGCCCCGCGGCGCGGGCGATTTCGACATCGTCGGCGGCGCGTGCGCCGTCATGGGCGCGATAGGCCGCCAGGATTGCGGCGAAATCGAATCCCTGCGGTGTCTGCGCGCGAAACAGCCCGTCGCGCGCGGCGCTGCCCTGAACGCGCCCGTCGGCGCCGCGCCAGAGCGCATCGGTCACCGGCAGCGCGGGCGCGGCGGCAAGGGCGTGGTCCAGCGCCGCGCGCACCCGCGCCACCAGCGCCGCCGACACCAGCGGGCGCGCGCCGTCGTGGATCAGGACGCGGCGCGGCGGCGCGGTTGCAAGTGCCTCCAGAGCGTTGCGCACCGAGGTTGATCTTGTCTCACCACCCTCGACAATCATCATCTCCGGACCGACGAGCGCCTGTGCGCGCGCGGCGTCGTCGGGGTGGATCACCAGCACCTGCCGGTGCAGCCCGGCGGCGGCCAGCGCGGCACAGCTCCGCGCCAGCACCATCCGCCCGTCAAGATCGCGCCACTGCTTGGCCACCGCGCCCCCGGCGCGGCTGCCGCGCCCGGCGGCGACGATGATGGCGGCGGTGTCCATGTTTCCGGTTTCCTGTGTATGCCCCATCCGGGTCTATAACTTCGGCACGGCAGTGCTGACAATGCGCGCGCAGGCAGCAAAGTGTGCCTTAAAAATCGGCACATGATGAAATGATCGTCACATAGCGGCGCCGAAGGTTTGAAACGCAGGCAATGGGGCGTTACACAAGCGCTGACAAGCAGGCAGGCAGGAACCGCGTGAGCAGCGACACCATAGCACAACAGCAGGCGCCGAGGCTGCGCCTTGCCGGGTCGGGGCAGGGGGTGGACCTGTTGCCGCCGGTGGTGCTGGCGCCGATGGCGGGGATCACCGATCTGCCGTTCCGGCGCGTGGTGGCAGGGTTCGGCGCGGGGCTGGTGGTCTCCGAAATGGTGGCGAGCCAGGAGATGGCGCAGGCCAGGCCCTCGGCCCGCGCGCGCGGACGCGCCGAGCTGGGGCTGACCGAAGCGCGCACCGCCGTGCAGCTGGCCGGGCGCGATCCGCACTGGATGGCCGAAGCCGCGCGCATCGCCGCGGATGGCGGCGCGCAGATCATCGACATCAACATGGGCTGCCCGGCGAAAAAGGTGGTCGGCGGGCTGTCGGGCTCGGCGTTGATGCGCGCGCCCGATCACGCGCTGCGGCTGATCGAGGCGGTGGCGGGCGCGGTGGATGTGCCCGTGACGCTCAAGACCCGGCTGGGCTGGGACGACGCGCAGCGCAATGCCGACGATCTGGCGCGCCGCGCGGTCGACGCCGGGGTGTGCATGGTCACCATCCACGGCCGCACGCGGTGCCAGTTCTACAAGGGCGCGGCCGACTGGGCGGCGATCGGCGCGGTGGTGCGCGCGGTGCCGGTGCCGGTGCTGGCCAATGGCGACATCCGCGGGCCGGAGGATGCGCGCGCGGCGCTGTCGGCCTCGGGTGCGGCGGGGGTGATGATCGGGCGCGGCGCGCAGGGGCGGCCGTGGCTGCCGGCGCAGGTGGCCGCGGCGCTCTACGGCACACCCGCGCCGACGGTGCCGCGGGGCGCCGCGCTGGTGGAACTGGTCGCCGCGCATCACGAGGCGATGCTGTCCTTCTATGGCCGCGATCCGGGGCTGCGCGTGGCGCGCAAGCACCTGGGCTGGTATGCCGAGGCCGCGGGCGGCGCGCCCGGGCCTCGCCGCGCATTGCTCACCGCCACGGACCCGGCACGCGTCCACGCGCTGCTGCCTGCCGCGCTCGAGCCCGCGCCGACCGCCGCGGCGGCTGCGGCATGAGCGCGGCTCCGGTCACGGGCGTGATCTGGTCGGCGCTGCCCATGCCCGCGCTGCTCGTTGCGCCCGACCCCGACACCGGGCAGGAGCGCATCATCGACGCCAACCCGGCGGCCGAGCAGTTCCTGTCAAGCTCGGTCCGCACGCTGCGCAACCGCCCCTTTCTGGACCTGCTGGCGATCGACGCGCCGATGGAGGGCGCGCTCGACCGCACCCGGCGCAACCGCTCGGCGCTGTTCATCAACGATGTCGATGTCGGAACCGGGGTGCGCGCGCCGGTCAGCTGCACCCTGCAGCTCGCGCCGCTGTCGGACACGCCCGATACCGTGCTGGTGCTGATCTCCTCGCGCGAGCTGGCGGGGCGGCTGGGGCAGGCGGACGCGGCCAAGGCGGCGGCGAAATCGGCCTCGGGGATGGCGGCGATGCTGGCGCATGAGATCAAGAACCCGCTGGCCGGGATCACCGGCGCGGCGCAGCTTCTGTCGATGACGCTGCGCGACGGCGATCTGGAGCTCACCGACCTGATCGTTGCCGAAACCCGGCGCATCCTGAGCCTGTTGCAGCAGTTCGAGGAGTTCGGCGACCAGCGCCCCCCCGACTGCCGCGCGGCCAACATCCACGACGTGCTGGAGCGCGCGCGCCGCTCGGCCCGGCTGGGCTTTGCCGCGCACATGACCATCGGCGAGCGCTACGACCCCTCATTGCCGCCGGTCTGGGCCGATGCCGACCAGCTGGTGCAGGTGTTCCTGAACCTGCTGCGCAATGCCGCCGAGGCCCAGCCCGAAGGCGGACACATCACCATCCGCACCTGGTTCGAGCAATCCCTGCGCGTGCGTGGCCGCGACGGCACGCCCCGGATGCTGCCGCTGCATGTCGAGATCATCGACGACGGCCCCGGACTGCCGCCCGAGATCGCCGCGGACGTGTTCGACCCCTTCGTGTCGGGGCGCGCCAACGGCACCGGGCTGGGGCTGGCGCTGGTGTCGAAGATCGTGTCGGACCATGACGGCTGGATCGCCGTGGACAGCGCGCCCGGGCGCACCGTGTTCCGCATCTCGCTGCCGCTGGCGCCGCAGCCATAGCAAGGAGACCCCGATGGACGGAACCGTTCTGGTTGCCGATGACGACCGCACCATCCGCACGGTGCTCACGCAGGCGCTGACCCGCGCCGGTTGCAAGGTGCACGCGACGTCGAGCCTGACCACCCTCATGCGCTGGGTCGAGGAAGGGCGCGGCGATCTGGTCATCACCGACGTGATGATGCCCGACGGCAACGGGATCGAGCTGATCCCGCGCATCGGACAGGAGCGCCCGGGGCTGCCGGTGATCGTGATCTCGGCGCAGAACACCATCATGACCGCGATCCAGGCCGCCGAGGCCGAGGCGTGGGATTACCTGCCCAAACCCTTCGATCTGCCCGACCTGATGAAACGCGCCGGCCGCGCCATGCAGGCCCGCCGCCCCGCACCCCGCGCCGTCCCCGAAGGCCCGCCCCCGCGCGAGGACGGCATGGATGGCGACCTGCCGCTGGTCGGGCGCACGGCGGCGATGCAGGCGCTCTACCGGCTGATCGCGCGCGTGCTGAATTCGGACATGCCGGTGCTGATCACGGGCGAATCGGGCACCGGCAAATCGCTGATCGCGCGCACGCTGCACGACCTGTCGGACCGCCGCGCGCTGCCCTGCATCACGGTGGCCAGCGAGGAGCTGCGCTCGCCCGACACCGCGGCATCGGTGCTCGCGCGCGCGCGCGGCGGCACGCTGATCTTCGACGAACTCGGCGACTATGACGACGACGCGCAGGCGCGCGTGGTGCGGCTGCTGGACGGCATCGCCTCGGATCAGGCGCCGCGGGTGCTGGCGACCTCGCAGTCCGATCTGTCGGCGCGGATGGCGCAGGGCGCGCTGCGCGAGGATCTGTTCTATCGCATCAGCGGCGTGACGCTGGACGTGCCGCCGCTGCGCGCGCGCATCGACGACCTGCCGCTGCTGGCCGATCATTTCCTGACGCGCGCGGCGGGCTCCATGACCACCCCGCGCCAGTTGTCGGACGAGGCGCTGGAGCTGGTGCGCACCTATTCCTGGCCGGGCAACCTGCGCCAGCTGGAAAACGCCATGCGCCGGCTGCAGCTGACCGGGCAGGAGCCCGCGATCTCGCGCGCCGAGATGGAGCAGGTGCTGCGCAACCAGCCGGCGATGGAGCCCCTGCGCCCCGGCGCCACCGGCGAGAAGCTGTCGGATTCGGTCGCCGCGCATCTGCGGCGCTATTTCGACCTGCATGGCGGCGAACTGCCCCCCGCGGGGCTCTATGCCCGCATCCTGCGCGAGGTCGAGGCGCCGCTGCTCGAGATCGCGCTCGAGGCGACCTCGGGCAATCAGGCGCGCTGCGCCGAGCTGCTGGGAATCAACCGCAATACGCTGCGCAAGAAGGTGCTGGATCTGGATATTCGCGTGACACGCCGCCGCAAGTTGATGTAAACCGGCAACACCGGGCGTTGCAAAGCCGCTGCGGGCGTGGGCGGAGCCGTTCCGCCAGGCCGCAGACGTGCCCGAAAGCCAGCAGGGGCAGGAGCGGGCAGTGGTCGCGGTCGAAGAGAAGGGTGTGTCGGAACGGTTCATGAGCCAGCGCGCCCGCCGACGGTTGCGCACCGTCAGCACCATCAGCCTTGTCGTTCTGGCGCCGATCCTGGTCACGCTGACGTTGCTCGCGCTGGGGCCGCTGGACGATGCGGTGGGCACCGACACGCTGCGGCTGATCCTGCTGGCCGATCTGGTCTATATCCTGGTGGTGGCGGCGCTGGTGGCGGCTCGGGTCGCGCGGATCGTGGCCGAACGGCGCTCGCAATCGGCGGGCTCACGGTTGCATCTGCGGCTGTCGGGGGTGTTCGCGCTGATGGCGCTGGTGCCGACGGTGTCGGTGGCGGTGTTTGCGGGGCTGACGATCAATGTCGGGCTGGAGGGGTGGTTTTCCGAGCGCGTGCGCGCGGTGGTGGGCAACTCGCTCGCCGCCGCCGAGGCGTATCAGGCCGAGCAGGAACGCGACCTGACCGAAGACACCCGCGCATTGGCAGATCTGATCGAGTCCGCGCGCCGGTCGGTGGTGGTGATGGATGACGGCGAGATCCGGCGCGTGCTGGTGCAGGGGCAGGGGCAGATCCAGCGCGGGTTGCGCGTGGCATTCGTGATCGACGGCGACGGCGGCATCCGCGCGCGTGGCGACCGGTCGTTCCTGTTCGATTACACCGCCCCCACGCCCGCCCAGATCGATGCTGCGCGCGAGGATGTGGTGATCATCCGCGACTGGCCCAACAACGAGTTCCGCGCGCTGGTCCAGCTTGCCCCCTTCGTCGACCGGTTCCTCTACATCTCGCGCGAGGTCGATGGCAGCATCCTCAGCCTGCTGGACGAAACCCGCGAGACGGTGCTGCTCTATCAGCAGCTCGAACGCGAGCGCGGGCGGCTGCTGTTCGAATTCGGGCTGCTCTATCTGGGCTTCGCGCTGATCCTGATCCTGGCGGCGGTGTGGCTGGGGCTGTGGCTCGCCGAGCGTCTGGCGCGCCCGGTCGGCCGGCTGGCCGCGGCGGCCGAAGCGGTGGGCCGGGGCGATCTGGACATTCAGGTGCTCGAAGATCGCGGCGGCGACGAGATCGCCACCATGGGGCGCGTGTTCAACCAGATGACGCGCCAGCTCAAGGGCCAGCGCGAAGCGTTGTTGGAGAACAACCGCCAGATCGAGGCCCGCCGACGGCTGTTCGATTCGGTGCTGGGCTCGGTCACCGCGGGGGTGATGGGGCTCGACCCCGATGGCCGGGTGGAGTTCATCAACCGCGCCGCCGAGGGGCTGCTCCAGATCGGGCAGGATCACGTGCTCTCGCGCCCGCTGGCCGAGGTGGTGCCCGAATTCCTGCCGCTGTTCGAGCGGCTGCGCGCGCCGGGCACCGCCGCCGGCCGCGTGCAGGAGGAGCTGAAACTCTCGCGCGCGGGGCGGCTCGAGACGCTGCTGGTGCGCCTCGCGGTGCGCGAGCGCGGCGACGGCGCGCCGGACGGGTATGTGGTGGCGTTCGACGACGTGTCCGACCTGGTCTCGGCCCAGCGCATGGCCGCCTGGGGCGACGTGGCGCGGCGCATCGCGCACGAGATCAAGAACCCCCTGACCCCGATCCAGCTGTCGGCCGAACGCATCCGGCGCAAGTTCGGACGCCGGCTCGAGGCCGCCGATGCCGAGGCGCTCGAGGCGCTGACCGGGGTGATCGTGCGCCAGACCAGCGACCTGCGCCGGATCGTGGACGAGTTCTCGCGCTTCGCCCGCATGCCCGAACCCGACCGCCGCGCGCATGACATCGCCGCCATCCTGCGCGACGCGGCGCTCCTGCAGGAGAACGCGCGCCCCGACATCGCCTTCGCGCTCAGCCTGCCCGAGGACCCGCTGGTGCTGGAGATCGACGCCACCATGCTGTCGCAGGCCTTCACGAACATTATCAAGAACGGAACAGAAGCGATTGATACATTGATGGAAGCCGAAAACAATATCGCGCCGGAGATCCGCGTGGCGCTTGACAATCGCGGCGACGAGGTGGTGATCACGGTCGCCGACAACGGCGTCGGGCTGCCCGAAGACCGCGCGCGACTGTTCGAGCCATATGTGACCACGCGCGACAGCGGCACCGGGCTCGGCCTGCCGATCGTCAAGAAGATCATCGAGGAGCATGGCGGCAGCTTCACGCTCGACGATGCGCCCGCCTTCGCCGAGGGTGCGCATCACGGCGCGATGGCCGTCATCCGGCTGCCGGCGCTGACGGCACCGCGCAGCGGTGCGCCGCGGGCGCTTGCAACGCAGGACAACGGAGGGGGACATGGGTGACATCCTGATCGTCGATGACGAGCGCGACATCCGCGAACTGATTTCCGAGATCCTGGTCGACGAAGGCTACACCACCCAGCTTGCCGCGAATTCGGACGAGGCGATGGCGCGGGTGAACTCCAGCCCTCCGGCGCTGATGATCCTTGATATCTGGCTCAAGGACAGCCGGATGGACGGGATCGACATCCTGATGACGGTCAAGCGCGCGAACCCCGACATCCCGGTGGTGATCATCTCGGGGCACGGAAACGTGGAAATCGCGGTCGCCGCGATCAAGCAGGGTGCTTACGACTTCATCGAAAAACCGTTCAACATCGACCAGTTGCTGGTGGTGATCAGCCGCGCGATGGAGGCCTCGCGGCTGCGGCGCGAAAACCAGGACCTGCGCCGCCGCGACGTGACCAGCGCCGAGATGATCGGCGAGTCGAGCGCCTTCAAGCTGCTGAAATCGCAGCTCGACAAGGTCACGCGCTCGAATGCGCGGGTGATGCTGACCGGGCCGTCGGGCAGCGGCAAGGAGGTCGCCGCGCGCTACATCCACGCCAATTCCAGCCGCGCCGCGGGGCCGTTCGTGTCGGTGAGTTCCGCCAGCATCGAACCCGACCGCATGGAGGAGGTGCTGTTCGGCCGCGAGGGCGGCGAGCGCGGCGTCGAGCCCGGCCTTCTGGAGCAGGCGCATGGCGGGGTCGTCTATCTTGACGAAGTCGGCGACATGCCGCCTGGCACCCAGTCCAAGATCCTGCGCGTGCTGGTCGAACAGCAGTTCTCGCGGCTGGGCGGGGCGGATACGGTGCGCGTGGATCTGCGCGTGATTTCAAGCACGACGCGCGACCTGCGCGCCGATATCGCCGACGGGCGCTTTCGCCAGGAACTCTATGACCGGCTCAACGTGGTGCCGCTGCAGGTGCCCTCGCTCGAGGAGCGGCGCGACGACATCCCGCTGCTTGCGCGGCATTTCATCGAGTTCTTCCATCGCAGCCAGGGGCTGGCCTTGCGCGAGCTGAGCGACGCGGCCGAGGCGCATCTGCAGACCATGCGCTGGCCCGGAAACGTGCGCCAGCTGCGCAACGTGATCGAGCGCGCGTTGATCCTGGGTGAGAGTGGCGGCAGCATCGAACCCGCGGATCTGCAGGGCGAGGCCGGACAGTCCGATCAGGACGCGGCGCTGAGCCTGACGGGGGTGCTGGCCACGCTGCCCTTGCGCGAGGCGCGCGAGTTGTTCGAGCGCGAATACCTGCTGGCCCAGATCAGCCGGTTCGGCGGAAATATCAGCCGAACGGCCTCGTTCGTGGGCATGGAGCGCTCGGCGCTGCACCGCAAGCTCAAGTCGCTGGGGGTGAACACCGCGAACCTGACCTCGGCGCGGTCGTTGCGCGCCGAGGAGCGGCGTTGATGCGACACATGAATGTCGTCGCTCAATGCGCTGTCACGAAAGCAGAATTCAGCGCGTGGTTTCGGTCAGGCGGCGGGTGACATAGCCTTTCACCTCGGCCAGCATCGGGGTCATGTGCGCGGCCTCGTCGCGAAAGAAATGATCCGCGCCCGGGACCTGCGTATGCGTGATCGAGATCCCGCGCTGCTCCTGCAACTTGGCGACCAGACCCTCGGTCTCGCGCGGGGGCGCGATGCGATCGGCGGTGCCGTTGATGATCAGCCCAGACGCAGGACAGGGCGCCAGGAAGCTGAAATCATACATGTTTGCCGGTGGCGAGACCGACACGAAGCCGGTGATGTCGGGCCGCCGCATGAGCAGCTGCATCCCGATCCAGGCCCCGAAGCTGAACCCCGCCACCCAGCAGTGGCGGCTGTTCTGGTTCATCGCCTGCAGGTAGTCGAGCGCCGCCGCCGCGTCCGACAGCTCGCCCACGCCCTGGTCGTATTCACCCTGGCTGCGCCCGACGCCGCGGAAATTGAACCGCAGCACGGAAAAGCCCATCTCGTGAAAGGCATAGTGCAGGTTGTAGACAACCTTGTTGTTCATGGTCCCGCCGAATTGCGGGTGCGGGTGCAGCACGATCGCAAGCGGTGCGTCGCGCTTTTCCTGCGGGTGGTAGCGGCCTTCGAGCCGCCCTTCGGGTCCGGGAAAGATCACTTCGGGCATCGGGTGGGCTTGCCTTGCATGCGGGTTGGTGCGTCGCGCGGCGGTGCGGCTGGTTGACGCGATCAGCCGCGCGATGTAGAACGTTTCTAAACTACAGGATCGAGCGTGTCGCAGAGCGCATACGCAGCGCGTTCGCGCGCGTCAATGATTTTGCGCGTTTCGGGGCGTTGCGTTTCGGGGCGTTGCGGTTCGGGCGCCGGACGGATCGCGGGCGTGGCTGCGGAGGGGTGCGCATGAAGCTGTCGACACGGGGGCGCTACGCGATGATCGCGCTGGTCGATCTGGCGCTCGCCGCGCCGGGCGAGCTGGTATCGCTGGGCGCCATCGCGCAGCGTCAGAACGTCTCGCTTGCGTATCTGGAGCAGTTGTTCGTCAAGTTGCGGCGCGCCGGGCTTGTCGAGTCGGTGCGCGGCCCCGGCGGCGGGTATCGGCTTGCGCGCCCGTCCGAGCAGATCCGCGTGTCCGAGGTGCTCGAAGCCGTGGACGAGACCGTCTCGGCCATGGAGCCGGGCGCCGGGGCGCGCGGTGCGGTGTCGGGCTCGCGCGCGCAGTCGCTGTCGAACCGCTTGTGGGAGGGGCTTTCGGCGCATGTCTATGTGTTCCTGCATCAGACAAGGCTGTCGGATGTGGCGCAGAACACGCTCACGCCGTGCCCCGCAGTGCCCGGGTTGCTGACGATGGTGGATGAATAGGATGCCCTCGCGCGTGTATCTGGACTGGAATGCCACCGCGCCGCTGCGCCCCGAGGCGCGCGCGGCGATGGCGGCGGCGATGGATGTGGTGGGCAACCCGTCCTCGGTCCATGCCGAAGGGCGCGCCGCGAAGGGGCTGATCGAGCGCGCGCGCGCGCAGGTCGCCGCGGCGCTCGGCGCAGACGGGGCCGAGGTGATCTTCACCTCGGGCGCGACCGAGGCAGCGGCGCTGGCGCTGGCCGGGCGCGGGTTGCAGGGCGCGCCGGTGGAACATGACGCGGTGCGCGCCTGGATCGACCCGGTGCTGACGGTGGACGCGGGCGGCCAGGTGCGCGTGCCGGACCCCGCGCGCGCGACGGTGCAGCTGGCCAATTCCGAAACCGGCGTGGTGCAGGCGGCGCTGCCGCAGGGGCTCGCGCTGTGCGACATGACGCAGGGCTTCGGCAAGCTGCCGGTGGCGTTCAACTGGCTGGGCTGCGACGCGGCGCTGGTCTCGGCGCACAAGCTGGGCGGGCCGAAAGGCGTCGGCGCGCTGGTGCTGCGCCGCGGGCTGGACGTGGACGCGCAGTTGCGCGGCGGCGGGCAGGAGATGGGGCGGCGCGCGGGCACCGAAAACGTGATCGGCATCGCCGGCTTCGGCGCCGCTGCCGAAGCCGCTGGCCGCGATCTGGCAAACGGGATGTGGGACGAGGTCGCCGAGGTTAGAAATATTCTAGAGAAGGCACTGGACGCTGGCGCCCCGGCGACTATTTTTATCGGGAATTCAGGGCCACGCCTTCCCAACACGCTGTGCTTTGCTGCGGCGGGGTGGAAGGCCGAAACGCAGGTGATGGCAATGGATCTTGCAGGGTTCGCGGTCTCGGCCGGGTCGGCGTGTTCGTCGGGAAAGCTGCGCGCAAGCCCTGTGCTGGGCGCGATGGGCCACGGCCCCGCGGTCGCGGCCGCCGCGCTGCGGGTCTCGCTCGGACCCGGGGTGGGGCGCGACGACGTGCTGCGCTTTGCCGAGGCGTGGCTTCGCGAGGAGCGGCGCTTTCGGGCGCGCGCGGCGTGACGACAGGCAGGGCGCGCAGGCGCTCTGGATGAACGGTTGAGGCGCGCGGCGCCTTGGGCAACAGGAATGAGGAAGATCATGGCTGCTTTGGACACCACTGCCGATGTCCGCGAGGGCGTGGATCGCGAGACGGTCGAAACCGTGCGCTCGATGTCGGGCACCTACAAGCACGGCTGGGAAACCGACATCGAGATGGAGTTCGCGCCCAAGGGCCTGAACGAGGACATCATCCGGCTGATCTCGGACAAGAACGGCGAGCCCGAGTGGATGCTGGAGTGGCGGCTGGACGCGTATCGTCGCTGGCTGACCATGGAAGAACCCGACTGGGCGCTGCTGGAGATCCCGCCGATCCCGTATCAGGAGCAGTATTACTACGCCAAGCCCGCCTCGATGACCGAGAAGCCCAAGAGCCTGGACGATGTCGACCCCAAGCTTCTGGAAACCTATGAAAAACTGGGCATTCCGCTGAAGGAGCAGATGCTGCTTGCAGGCGTCGAGGGCGCCGAGGTGTCCAACGACCGCAAGGTCGCGGTCGACGCGGTGTTCGATTCCGTCAGCCTCGGGACGACCTTCAAGGACGAGCTGGCCAAGGCCGGCGTGATCTTCTGCTCGATCTCGGAAGCCGTGCAGAAATATCCGGAGCTGGTGAAGAAGTATCTCGGCTCGGTCGTGCCGCAGAACGACAACTTCTTCGCCGCGCTCAACTCGGCGGTGTTCAGTGACGGCTCGTTCGTCTATGTGCCCGCCGGGGTGCGCTGCCCGATGGAGCTGAGCACCTATTTCCGCATCAACGCCGAGAACACCGGCCAGTTCGAGCGCACGCTGATCATCGCCGAGAAGGGCGCGCATGTCAGCTACCTCGAAGGCTGCACCGCGCCCAAGCGCGACACGCATCAACTGCACGCCGCGGTGGTCGAGATCGTGGTGCTCGAGGATGCCGAGGTGAAGTATTCCACCGTCCAGAACTGGTATCCGGGCGACGAAGATGGCGTCGGCGGCATCTACAACTTCGTCACCAAGCGCGCCGACTGCCGCGAGGCCCGCGCCAAGGTGATGTGGACCCAGGTTGAAACCGGCTCGGCGATCACGTGGAAATACCCGTCCTGCATCCTGCGCGGGGATGACACGCAGGGCGAGTTCTACTCGATCGCGATCACCAACAACCACCAGCAGGCCGACACCGGCACCAAGATGATCCATCTGGGCAAGAACTCGAAAAGCCGGATCGTGTCCAAGGGGATCAGCGCAGGCTTCGCGCAGAACACCTATCGCGGGTTGGTGACCATGCACCCGAAGGCGACGAACAGCCGCAACTATACCCAGTGCGACAGCCTGCTGATCGGCGACCGCTGCGGTGCGCACACGGTGCCGTATATCGAGGTCAAGAACGCCTCGAGCCGGGTGGAGCACGAGGCCACCACCTCGAAGGTCGACGACGACCAGCTGTTCTATTGCCGCTCGCGCGGGATGGACGAGGAAGAGGCCGTCGCGCTGGTGGTCAACGGCTTCTGCCGCGAGGTGCTGCAGGAACTGCCGATGGAATTCGCCATGGAGGCGCAGGCGCTGGTGGCGATCAGCCTCGAAGGCTCGGTCGGGTAAACCCTGACCATGCGCGGGGTCGCGGCCCCGCGCCACGGACGGACTATCATGACAGGATCGGGAACCGGGCCGCCACGCGGCATCTGGAGGGTATGGAAAATGTTGGAAATCAAGAACCTGCACGCTGAACTTGAGGAAGACTCGGACGTCAAGATCCTGCGCGGCGTGGACCTGAAGGTCGGCGCGGGCGAGGTGCATGCGATCATGGGGCCGAACGGGTCGGGCAAGTCGACGCTGAGCTACGTGCTCTCGGGGCGCGACGGGTATGAGGTCACCGAAGGCTCGGCCACGCTTGAAGGCCACGACCTGCTGGACATGGAGCCCGAGGAGCGCGCCGCCGCCGGGCTGTTCCTGGCGTTCCAGTATCCGGTCGAGATCCCGGGCGTGGGCAACATGACCTTCATGCGCACCGCACTGAACGCCCAGCGCAAGGCGCGCGGGCAGGAGGAACTGTCGGCGGGTGATTTCCTGAAGATCGTGCGCGCCAAGGCCAAGGACCTGCAGATCGATGCCGACATGCTCAAGCGCCCGGTGAACACCGGCTTTTCGGGCGGTGAGAAGAAGCGCAACGAGATCCTGCAGATGGCGCTGCTGGAGCCGAAGATGTGCGTGCTCGACGAAACCGACTCGGGGCTGGACGTGGACGCGATGAAGCTGGTGTCGGACGGCGTGAACGCGCTGCGCGATGCGGGCCGCGGCTTTCTGGTGATCACGCATTATCAGCGGCTTCTGAACCACATCAAACCCGATGTGGTGCACATCATGTCCGAAGGCCGGATCATCCGCACCGGCGGCCCCGAGCTTGCGCTCGAGGTCGAGGAGCAGGGCTACGGGCACATCCTGGAGGCCGTGTGATGGTGTTCCCGCGTGCGAAACTGCTGCAGCAGAAGCGCGAGGCCGCGGCGGCGTTGATCGATGCCCGCGCGCTGCCCGAGGGCGGCGCCTGGATCACCGCCGCGCGCATGGAGGCGCGCGACCGGATCGCGGCGCTGGGCCTGCCGACCAAGCGCGATGAATACTGGAAATTCACCGATCCCGGCAGCCTGACCGCCGCCGAGGCCGCCCCCGCGCCGGTGTTCGAGATCGGCGACGAGAGCGCCGTGTTCGACGGCATCGACCGGGTCAGGCTGGTGTTCGTCGATGGCGTGTTCGATGCCGATGCGTCGGATGCGCCGGAGCTTGCCGGGGTCGAGATCAGTCTTCTCGAAGATGCCGCCGGCGTCGATCTGCACTGGGCGCGTGACCTTTACGGCGCGCTCGAAGCCGAGGGCCAGCACCCCGTCGCGCGCCCGCTTGCCGCGGTCAACACCGCCTATGCCACGCAGGGGCTGCTGATCCGGGCCACCGGCAAGGCGCAAAAGCCCGTGTCGCTGATCTATCGCCGCTCGGCCGAGGACGCCGACGTGATGCTGCACCATGTGATCCGCGTCGACTCCGGCGCCGAACTGACCGTGCTGGAAAACGGCCCCGCGGCGGCCCGGCTCAACCAGGTGATGGAAGTCGATGTCGCCGATGGCGGCACGCTGCATCATGTCCGCGCGCAGGGGCGCGACCACGAACGCCGCGCGGCGGCGCATCTGTTCGCGCGGCTGGGGGCGGAGTCGGTGTTCAAGACCTTCACGCTGACCGCCAACGGGGCGATGGTGCGCAACGACTGTGTGGTGTGGCTGAACGGCAAGGGCGGCGTGGCGCACATCGCCGGCGTCACGGTGGGCGAAGGCGCGTTCCACCATGACGACACGGTGTTCATCACCCACGCCGCGCCGGGCTGCGAAAGCCGCCAGGTGTTCAAGAAGGTTCTCCGCGAGGGCGCGGTCGGCGTGTTCCAGGGCAAGATCCTGGTCAGGCAGCCCGCGCAGCTGACCGATGGCTACCAGATCAGCCAGGCGCTGCTGATGGACGAACAGGCGCAGTTCCTTGCCAAGCCCGAGCTCGAGATCTACGCCGACGACGTGAAGTGCTCGCACGGGTCCACCTCGGGCGAGATCGATCCGACCTCGCTGTTCTACCTGCGCTCGCGCGGGGTGCCCGAGGATGAGGCGAAGATGTTGCTGGTGCTCGCCTTCCTGGCCGAGGCGCTGGAGGAGATCGAGGACCCCGCACTGGCCGAGGATCTGCGCAGCCGGATCGAGGGCTGGCTGAAGCGTCACCAGCGCTGAGCCGCCGCCGGGCTGCGACATCGTGCGGCGCGCGGGGGGCTTTCCTTCGCGCGCTGCGGACATATCTGCGGCGCCAGGACCCGTAACAGGCACAGGCTCATGTCGATCACCAACAACGTCATCGCCAGCTACACCGCCCCGCGCGAGGTGTTCCGCCGCCTGCTGTCGCATGGCCGGCGCGAGGATCGTGCGCTGGTGTTCCTGATGGTCGCCTGCGGGCTGGGGTTCGTGGCACAATGGCCGCGGCTTGCGCGCTATGCCGCGCTCAGCGACGATATTCCGCTGCAGGGCTATCTGGTGGGTGCGCTGTTTGCATGGATGTTCCTGGTGCCGTTGCTCAGCTATGGCCTCGCCGGGCTGCTGCACCTGGGCATGCTCGCCCTGCGCCGCCGCAGTTCGTGGTTCGCCACGCGGATGGTGCTGTTCTGGACCATGCTGGCGGTCACGCCGCTGTTGCTTTTGCAGGGGCTGCTGGCCGGCATCGCGGGGCAGGGTGCCGGGGCCGCCCTGATCGGGTTTGTGGTCCTTCTGGCTTTCGTCTACATACTCGTGCAAGGGCTGCGCGAGGTGGCGCGGACCCACGCTGCCACCGCCGTTTCGGCCTGATCATGGGTATTTCGATGGACCTCAGCCCCGCCCAGCTTCGCGATCTCCTGCGCGAGACGCTTGCCGACCCGCAGGCGGCCGCGCGGCGCCTGATCGCCGACAACCCGCCGATGGAAGCGCGCTGGCTCGGCCTGGCCGTGGTGGTGGTGCTCAGCGTGCTGATCGGGCAGGCAAGCTTCTTGGCCATGGGCGCGGGTGAGGCCGGGCTCGCCATCGGGGTGGGCGGCTCGGCGGTGCTGCATGGCGGCGTGCTGCTGGTGGTGGTCTGGGCCGCCTACAAGGTCGGGCAGGTCTTTGGCGGGACGGGCTCGTTTCCCGATGCGGTGCTGCTGATAAGCTGGCTGCAATTCATGATGGTGGTGCTGCAGTTCATCCAGCTGTTGACGCTGTTCATCCTGCCGCCGCTGTCGGGGCTGATCGGGTTGCTCGCCGTGGCAGCGTTCTTGTGGGTGCTCACCAATTTCGTCGCCGTGCTGCACGGGTTCGAAAGCCTCGGCCGCGTGTTCGCCATGATCATCGTGACCTTCATGGCGATCGTCTTCGCGGTGGCGTTCGTGCTGGCGCTGTTCGGCGTGCAGGCTCCGGGGGCAGGCAATGCTTGATGTGGACCGCATTCGCGCGGATTTTCCGATCCTCTCGCGCGAGGTGAACGGCAAACCGCTGGTCTATCTGGACAACGGCGCCTCGGCGCAGAAGCCGCGCGTGGTCATCGACGCGGTGACGCAGGCCTACGCGCATGAATACTCCAACGTTCACCGCGGCTTGCACTACCTGTCGAACCTTGCCACCGACAAGTACGAGGCCGTGCGCGGGACCATTGCGCGCTTCCTCGGCGCCCCGCATGAGGACGAGGTGATCTTCACCACCGGCACCACGCAGGGCATCAACCTGGTGGCCTATGGCTGGGCCATGCCGCGCTTCGAGCCGGGCGACGAGATCGTGCTGTCGATCATGGAGCACCACGCCAACATCGTGCCGTGGCATTTCCTGCGCGAACGCCAGGGCGCGGTGATCCGGTGGGTCGAGATCGGCGCTGATGGCAGCCTCGATCCGCAGGCGGTGATCGACGCGATCGGCCCGCGCACGAAGCTGGTTGCGGTCACGCATATGTCGAACGTGCTGGGAACCGTGGTCGATGTGGCCGCCATCGCCGCCGGTGCGCGCGCCAGGGGCGTGCCCGTGCTGGTCGATGGCAGCCAGGCCGCGGTGCACATGCCGGTGAACGTGGCCGAGCTTGGCTGCGATTTCTACGCCGTCACCGGGCACAAGCTTTATGGCCCCTCGGCCTCGGGCGCGATCTGGATCGCGCGCGAGCGGCAGGCCGAGATGCGCCCCTTCATCGGCGGCGGCGACATGATCCGCGAGGTCACGCGCGACACCGTCACCTACAACGACCCCCCGCACAAGTTCGAGGCCGGCACCCCCGGCATCGTCCAGCAGATCGGGCTGGGCGCGGCGCTTGAGTACATGATGGCGCTGGGCATGGAGGATATCGCCGCGCATGAGGCTGACTTGCGGGACTACGCGCAGTCGCGGCTGGCCGGGCTCAACTGGCTGAACGTGCAGGGCACCGCGCCGGGCAAGGGCGCGATCTTCAGCTTCACGCTCGAAGGTGCGGCGCATGCGCATGACATCTCGACCGTGCTCGACAAGAAGGGCATCGCCGTGCGCGCGGGCCAGCACTGCGCGAACCCGCTGATGGACGAGCTTGGCCTCAGCGCCACCTGCCGCGCGTCGTTCGCCATGTACAACACCCGCGCCGAGGTCGACGCCCTGATCGACGGGCTGGAACTGTGCCACGACCTTTTTGCCTGACGCGAGGGCGGTTTTCCTCGTTGCGCCGCCGCGCCGCACATCCTATACCCCGCACAAGGCACCCGTAGCTCAGCTGGATAGAGCGCTGCCCTCCGAAGGCAGAGGTCACAGGTTCGAATCCTGTCGGGTGCGCCATAAAATCAGGGGCCTGCGGGCGCGCGCCGCGCGCACGCCGGCACCCTTGCGCGCGGCAGCCGGCCATGAGGTGACGCATGCCCGAGCGCGTCGCCCTCCTCGCGCTGAAGCCGGATCACCAGCGACGCCGAGCGCAGCGTGCGGCGCGGAGGGAGCATCACCGTGTCGACCGGCGCCACGCCTGTCACGCGTGCGCCTGCCGACGGCTCAGAGCAGCAGCGGCAGGTAGGCAATGGCAACCAGAACGGCGATCAGCATGGCCAGATAGGGCAGCACCGCGCTGGATATCCGCTCCAGCCCGATGCCGGTGACCGAGGATGCAACGTAGAGGTTGATCGCCACCGGAGGCGTGATCATCCCGATCGCAAGCCCAACCACGATGATGATCCCGAAATGCACCGGATCGATGCCGATCTGCACCGCCAACGGCAGCAGGATCGGCGTCAGGATGATCAGCGCCGACGCGGTCTCGATGAAGATCCCGGTCAGAAGGATCAGCACAAGCATCAGCGCCAGGATCAGCCAGGTTTCGGCGGTCACCCCGAGCACGACGCGCGCGATGGTGGTGGGCACCTGCCAGCTCGACAGCGCCCAACTCAGCACCGCAGACGCTGCGATCACGATCATGATGACCGCGGTGGTGACGCCCGACCGGATCAGCAAGTGATAGAGCTCCTTCAAGCTCAGATCGCGATAGATGAACAGCGATACAAGGATCGCGTAGTTCACGGCCACGACCGCCGCCTCGCTGGGGGTGAAGATGCCCGAGAAGATGCCGCCGAGGATGATGACCGGCGTCATCAACCCCCAGAACGCCGCCCGGAAGGTCCGCCAGATCGTGGCCAGCCGGAACGGCGCCCCCGCCGGATAGGCCCGCCGGTGCCCCTGCACCAGCGCGATCGCCATCAGCCCCAGCCCCATGGCAAGGCCCGGCAGGAAACCGTTCAGGAACAGCCGCGACACCGATTCCTGCGCGATCACGGCATAGATGATCATCGGGACCGAGGGCGGGATCACCACGCCGATGGTGCCGCTGGCCGCGATCAGGCTGGCGGCCGAGGCCGGGTCATAGCCCTTGCGCGTCAGCTCGGGCACGAGGGTCGAGGACACCGCCGCTGTGGTCGCGGCGCCCGAGCCGGAGATCGCGGCGAAGAACATCCCCGCGAGCACCGACACCACCGAGAGGCCACCACGCACGAAGCCGATCAGCGCCTCGGCCAGCGCCACCAGCCGGGCGCTGACTGCCCCGCGCGCCATCACGTCGCCTGCGAGAATGAACATCGGGATCGCCACCAGCGCGAACGAGTTGATGCCGGCGAACATCCGCTGCGGCAGCACCATGGCGGGCACGCCGGCCGCGTGCATCGCCACCAGCGTGGCCGCCCCGATGGCGATGGCGACCGGCACCCCCATGACCAGAAAGAGCGCAAACAGGCCGAACAGCAGAAGGCTCATGAATCGCTCTCCTGCGCCCCGGTCCGCTGCCCGAGGACGAGGCGAAGCAGGTCGGTCAGGCTGAACCACGCGATCAGCCCCGCGGCGACCGGAATCACCACATAGACATAGGCCATCGGCAGACGCAGCGACGGCGAACGCTGGAAAGCGCTGACGTCCATGAAGGACCATCCCAGCCATGCGAGCGCGAGGCCGAAGCCACACACCACCGCCAACGCCGCCATCTGCACACCGCGCCTGAGGCCCGGGCGCAACCGTTCCACCAGCACCTTGACCGCGATGTGACGGCCCTGCTGCCAGGCCAGCGCGGCACCAAGGAAAGTCAGCCAGATGAGCAGAAACCGCGCGACCTCCTCCGTCCAGCCGAAGGCCGTAAAGAACACCCGGCTGACGATCTGCGCGGTGATCACGAAAATCAACGCAACCATCCCCAACGCCACCACGGGCTTGAGGATGGTTGCGAGAGCGCGGTCGATGACCCCGACCACCCCCAGCATTTACCGCAGCTCGTCGATCGCTGCCTGGATACGTGCAAGATAGTCGCCGAACTGCTCGCCATAGGTCGCGAAAACCGGTGCGACGGCCTCCTGGAACGGGCTCAGGTCGGCATCCTCGATGATCGCCATGCCGGCCTCGCGCAGCGCCTCCAGCTGCGATGCCTCCATCTCTGCGTTGAACGCCCGGGCGTGGGCGCCGCCTTCGCGTGCGGCATCGACCACCAGCTGCCGGGCGGCCTCGGGCAGACGGTTCCAGACCGGCGCGCCCATCACGAACACCGCGGGGGCGTAGATGTGGCGGGTCATGGTCATATGGGTCTGGGTCTCGTTCAGCCCGAAGGAGTAGACCACGCCAACCGGGTTCTCCTGCCCGTCAATGGTCCCCTGCTGCATCGCCGTCAGTGCTTCGGTCCAGGCCATGGGGATGGCGTTGGCGCCAAGCTCACGGAACGCCGCGATGTAGACGGGGTTCTCGATCACCCGGATACGCAGGCCCTGCAGGTCCGACGGCTCGCGGATCTCGCGCTCGCTGTTGGTGATGTTGCGAAAGCCCCGCTCGGCAAAGCCGAGGCCAACGAGGTTGACCTCCTGCAGACGGTCCAGCAACTCCTGCCCGATCTCACCGTCCAGCACGGAATGCGCCGCATCGGCCGAGGGGAACAGGAAGGGCAGCTCGAACACCGCCATCTCCTCGAGGAAATTCGCCACCGGCCCGTTGGTGATGACCCCCATGTCGACCGAGCCGATCTGCATCCCCTCCAGCAGCGTGCGCTCATCCCCCAGGGTCGCGTTGGGGAACAGCTCCACGGTGATGCGGCCTTCGCTGCGTTCTTCCACAATGTCGCGGAAGCGCTCGGCTGCGACATGGAACGAATCCTGTTCGTTCACCACATGAGCCAACCGCAGCGTGACAGGGTCCATGTCGGCGATATCTGCCCACGCAGCCGAGCTTGCGGCAACGGAAAGTCCCGCCACAAGGGCGATGGTGGTGGTCTTCATTCTGTCCTCCCTGGAGACGCTCGAAACGCAGGCGTGAAGCTAACTCCGCTTCGCGGGCCTGTCGATGGCGAAACGTGTCACCCCAGCGGGCGCGCGCACGGTTCGCGACCTTGGGCCACCGCGCAATTCCCGGGCCGCCACCTTGATCGCAGCGTCCGGCATCATCACGGCGCAGCGGTTGTCATCCCGCATCGGGCCATCTGTGCCGGGGATCTCGCGGAGCGTGGCTTGCACTTGCGAAAGCTGTGTAAGACTGTATTACAGTAATGCAGGGAGGCACGACGGGAGAACACGGTGAGCGCTTCGCGGTTTCTTGAGATTTCGGGAAAGATCAACGATCTGCTCAATGCTGCATCGCTCCTGTCATGGGATTCGCGGACCATGATGCCGGCCTCCGGCGCCGCCACGCGTGGCCAGCAGATCGCCACCTTGACCGTCGCCGCGCGCGACCTGCTGTGTTCCGATGCGATGTATCGCGCCGTCGACGAGGCCGCGCGCGCGTTCGAGGATGCACCCGGCTCCGCCGAAGCCGAGATGGTCAGGCAGGTGCGCGCCGCGCAGGCGTATCACGCGCGAATTCCCGCCGCGCTGGTCGAGCGGCGCAACCTGCTTGGCGTGCGCGCGCACGACGTCTGGGCCGAGGCCTGCCGCGCACGGGATTTCGCGATCTTCGCGCCCGCGCTTTCCGAGACGGTCGATGTCTGCCGCGCCTGGGCCGAGGCGGCGGGGTATGAAGACCACCCGTATGATGCATTGCTGACACTCTACGAACAGGGCAACACCGTGCGCGCGCTCGACGCGCTTCTGGGTCGGCTTCGCGATCACATCATCCCGCTCGCCCGCCAGGTTCACGCCGCGCCGCAACCCGAGGACAGCTTTCTGTCGGGCCGCTTCGATATCGACCGGGTGCAGGCGGTGGCGCGCGCGCTTGCGCAGCACATCGGCTACGATCTGTCGCGCGGGCGGGTCGATCCGGCGCTGCATCCGTTCGAGCTTTCGTTCACCCGTGATGATGTGCGGCTGACCACATGGGCCGCGCCGCAGTCGCTGTCGAAGGCGATCTTCACGATGCTGCACGAGGCGGGGCACGGGATCTACGAACAGAACATCGACCCCGCCTATACCCGCACGCCGCTCGCGACCGATCTGATCATGCTCTACGCCGTGGGCGGCGTCAGCTTCGGCATGCACGAGTCGCAGTCGCGCCTGTGGGAGAACCATGTCGGACGGTCGCGCGCGTTCTGGGAACGCCATTTCGCAACGCTGCGCGATGCGTTCCCCGAGCGTCTGGCCGGTGTGAGCGTCGACCGCTTCTGGCGCGCCATCAACCGCAGCGCCCCCGGCACGCACCGGACGCATGCCGATGAGCTGACTTATGACCTGCATGTGATCTTCCGCACCGATATCGAGCGCGATCTGATCAGCGGCAGCTTGCCCGTCTCCGAGGTCCGCGACGCGTGGAACGACGCGACCGAGGCCGCGCTGGGCGTGTCGGTGGCCAATGACGCCGAAGGCGTGTTGCAGGATGTGCATTGGGCTACCGGGCAGTTCGGGACGTTCTGCAATTACACCGTCGGCAATGTCGTGGCCGCGCAACTGTTCGACACGGCGCAGGCCGATGGCGCGATCGGCGCGGGCCTGGAGCGGGCTGATTACGCCCCCTTGCGCGGCTGGCTTGCCGATCACGTGATGCGCCACGGCCGGCGGCATGTGCGCGACGACTTGCTGACACGGGCCACCGGGCGGGCGATGGACCCGTCGCCCTATCTTGCGCATCTGACCGCCCGTTTTGCCGAGGTCTACGACCTGCACTGACCGGACGGTGTCGACCTGCCGAGGCCGACGCCCAGAGGGAGAAACCGAATGACGAAACTGACCGAGCAGGCCCGCGGGGTCCATGTCATCGCTCCGACGCCGTTTCTGGATGACGGCGCGCTCGACATGGACAGCGTGGACCGGATGGTCGAGTTCTACCTGGCGGCAGGCGCGGATGGGCTGACCATCATGGGCATGATGGGCGAGGCCGAAAAGCTGGCCGCATCCGAGTCCGAAGCCGTGATCGCGCGGGTCATGGCAGCGGTGAACGGACGCGTCCCGGTGACCGTCGGCGTTTCGGCGCCGGGGCTGGCCTCGATCACGTCGCTTGCGCGCAGGGCGATGGACGCCGGCGCCGCCGGGGTCATGGTGGCGCCGCCCGCGAGCCTGCGCACCGACGCCCGGATCCGCGACTATTATCTGATGGTTGCCGACGCGCTGGGACCCGACACACCGTTCGTGCTGCAGGATTTTCCCCTTGCGACCGGGGTCGTGATCCCCGCCGGGGTCATCCTCGATATCGTTGCACAAGCGCCCAACTGCGTCATGCTCAAGCACGAGGACTGGCCGGGCCTCGCCAAGATCAGTGCCTTGCGCGCGGCGTCGGATGCCGGTGCGCGCCGGATCTCGATCCTGTGCGGCAACGGCGGCCTTTTCCTGCCCGAGGAGATGGCGCGCGGTGCGGACGGGGCGATGACCGGCTTCGCCTTCCCCGAGATGATGGTCGAGGTGGTGCGTCTGGCAAGCGCCGCAGAGCATGACCGCGCGCGCGATATTTTCGAGGCGTATCTGCCGCTCATGCGGTATGAAGGTCAGCCGGGGCTGGGGCTGGCAATCCGCAAGTACACGCTGGCGCGGCGTGGCGTGATCGCGGGCGCGGCGCTGCGCAAGCCCGGCGCGCGGCTGTCGCGCACCGACATCGCCGAGATCGAAACCCTGCTGGCGCGTCAGGCCCGCAAGCTTGCTGAACTGAACTGAAGGGACAACCGCGATGGATCTGGGTATTGACGGAAAATCGGCGCTCGTGCTGGCATCGTCCGGCGGGCTTGGGCTGGGGATCGCGCAGGCACTGGCGCGCGAGGGCGTGCATGTCCTGCTGACCGGGCGGAGCGGTGACAAGCTGGAGGCCGCAGCGGCGGCGATCAACGCCGAAGGCGGCGGCAGGGCAGAGTGGATCGCCGCCGATCTGGCGCAGGCACAGACGCCCGAGATGCTGGCGGACGCAGTGGCAACCCGGCTGGGCGGCGCCGACATTCTGGTCAACAACACCGGCGGACCGCCGCCGGGGCAGATGGTCGATGCCGATCCCGACGCGATCGCGGCGCAATTCCAGTCGATGGTGCTGAGCGTGATGCGCGTGACGCGCGCGGTTCTGCCGCATATGCGTTCGGAGGGATGGGGGCGGATCGTGACGGTGGCCTCGTCCGGGGTGGAGCAGCCGATCCCGAATCTCGGGATCTCGAACGCCTTGCGGGCGTCGCTTGCGGGGTGGTCGAAATCGCTTGCCGGTGATCTGGCGGCCGAAGGGATCACGGTCAACATGCTGCTGCCGGGGCGGATTCACACCGATCGGACCGACCAGATCGATGGCGCGGCGGCGAAGCGCAGCGGACGGTCCATCGACGAGGTCCGCGCCGCATCGCGTGCAACCATCCCCGCCGGGCGCTATGGCACCGTGGCGGAATTCGCCGCCGTCGCCGCGTTCCTGTGCAGCGCTCCCGCCAGCTATGTCACGGGGTCGATGATCCGCTGCGACGGCGGGATGATCCGCTCGGTCTGAGCGCCGCCGGGGATTGCACGCGCCGTGCCGCGCTGCGCTGCGTCGTGCCGTGCCGTGCCGTGCCGCGTAACAGGGGACAGTCCGATGGAGCAGGGGTTCGCGGGAAAGGTGATCGTGGTCACGGGCGGGGCCTCGGGGATCGGCGCGGCGACCATCGCGTTGCTCGCGCGCGACGGGGCGCAGATGGTGTCGGTGGACCGCGCCGCCACCACGCCCGACGGTGCCGCGCTTGCGCTGTGCGGGGATGTCGGGGATCCGGGCACGGTCGCCGCCCATGCCGCCGAGATCGATGCGCGCCTGGGAGGTTTCGACGGATTGGTGACCTGTGCGGGCTATTCGAACGGCAAGGCCGTGCCGGACTGCCCCGTGTCCGAATGGGAGGCGATCATGCGCACCAACCTGACCGGGACATTCCTGTGGGCGCAGGCCGCCGTTGCCGCGATGCGCGCGCACCGGCGCGGCGGGGCGCTTGTCATGACGGGCTCGCAGCTGGCATTCGCAGGCGGACGCGCAAACGCCGCATACCTGGCCAGCAAGGGCGCGGTCGTCAGCCTGGCGCGCACGATGGCGGTCGATCACGCCCCCGAGGGCATCCGGGTCAACGTGCTGGTCCCCGGCGCCATCGATACGCCACTGCTCCAGCGCGCGTTCGACCGCGCTCCGGACCCGGGTGCCGCGCGGCAGCGCTCCGTGTCGCGCCATCCGCTCGGCCGGCTCGGTCGCGCCGAGGAAATGGCCTGCGCGATCCGGTTCCTGCTGTCGCCGGAGGCATCCTTCACCACCGGATCATGCCTTTTCGCCGATGGTGGCTGGCTGGCGGGGTAAACGGGGCTGCCCGGTGCGAAAGGGGCTTGTCGACTCGGCTCTCGTCTGATTGTATTACAAATTGAAGGATCGGCCCGGCGTGCTGGGCCGTCAGATGATCTGTCTCCGGGACCCCGATGCCGCGCATGTTCAGCTTCACTTCAGCAGTGCCATTTCAGCCGGCACCGGCATGGCTGGGCGGGTTGTGAGCGGCCCGGCAGCACAGCCGATCCCGGCCGCGGTGACCGGCTGGGGGCACGAGCTCCGGTCGCTCTGGGCCTTCGATCCCGAGATGATCTTTCTGAACCAGGGCGCCTTCGGGGCGACGCTGCGCGAATTGATGGTGGTGCAGACCGAATGGCGCGACCGGATGGAGCGGCAAACGGCGCGGTTCTTCATGGGCGACCTGCCCAAGCTGATCCGCGAGGCGGCGACCGAACTGGCGCAGTTCCTGGGCGCGGACCCGGATCGGACGGTGATGGTGGAAAACGCCTCGTCGGGGATCATGGCGGTCCTGCTGTCGCAGGAGCTGACGCCGGGCGACGAGATCGTCCTGACCAGTCATGTCTACGGCGCCGTGCGCCAGGCGGTGCGCCATGTCGCAGCCCGCACCGGCGCCCGGATCGTCGAGGTTGCGGTGCCGGTGCCCGTCGCCGGCCCGCAGGACTTCGTTTCCGCGATCGCCGCGGCGATCACCCCCCGCGCGCGCCTGATCGTGGTCGATCACGTGGCCTCGCCCTCGTCGCTGATCCTGCCGGTGGCGCAGATCGTGGCGCTTGCGCGGCAGGCCGGGGTCTGCGTGGTGATCGACGGCTCGCATGCACCGGGATTGCTGGCGCTGGATCTGAACGCCCTCGATGCCGACTATTACGTCGGCAACTGCCACAAATGGCTCTGCAATCCGAAGGGTGCGGGGTTCATCGTGCTTGGCCGCGCGGCGGCGCAGGCGGCCACGCTGCACCCGGTGACGATTTCGCACGCCTATGGGCAGGGCGTGCTGGCCGAGTTCGGCAAGATCGGCACGCGCGACCCGTCGGCGTGGCTGACCGTTCCGAGTGCGATTGCGGCGCATGAGCGCCTGGGCGGGGCGGCCCTGCGCGCGCGCAACGCTGACATGACCGTCGCCGCCTGCGACGCCATCGCAACGCATCTTGGCACCGAACTCGCCGGCCCTGCCGCGATGTTCGCCGCCATGGTCAGCCTGCGCCTGCCCCCGGAGTTCGGAGCGGCGCGGCCCGAAACCGCCGCTGCCCTGCGCGAAGCGCTGTGGCAAAGCGCGCGCATCGAGGCGCTGATCCTGCCGCTGCATGGCGCGCTCTGGCTGCGGCTATGCGGCTTTGCCTACAACGCCGAAAGCGACTTCGCCGCCGTTGCGCAGGCGCTCGATGCGCTGCGCGACGCCGCGGCGCGGGAGGCGGGCGCGTGATCTGGTTCATGCTTCGACGGATTGCCAGCGCGCTGCTGGTCATGCTGGCGGTGACAGCGATCGCGTTCGTGATGTTCAACTATCTGGGCGATCCGGTTGTCGCGATCCTTGGCCAGGATGCATCCGTCGCGCAGCGCCGCGCGGTCGAGGCGCAGCTGGGGCTGGACCAGCCGCTGATCGTGCGGTTCTGGGCCTACCTGATGCAGGTCCTCCAGGGCGAGTTCGGGATCAGCTACCGGCTGGGCCGCCCGGTGGTGGAGGTGCTGATCGAGCGGCTTCCGGCAACGGTCGAGCTGGCCGCGACGGGCATGGCGATCGCACTGGTGATCGGCATTCCGGCGGGGATCTTCGCCGCCATACGGCGCGGCAGCGCCAGCACGCGGTTGCTCATGGGGGCATCGCTGTTCGGGATTTCGGTGCCGACATTCTTCGTGGGGATCGTGCTGATCTGGGTCTTCAACGTGACCTTGTCGATGCTTCCTTCCTTCGGGCGCGGGCAGACGGTTGCCATCGGGTGGTGGACAACCGGGTTCCTGACGCAATCGGGGCTGGTGGCGCTTGTGCTGCCGGCGATCACGATCGCGGTGTTCCAGATCGCCATGATCATGCGTCTTGTCCGCGCCGAGATGCTCGAGGTCCTGCGCTCGGACTTCATCCTGTTTGCGCGCGCGCGGGGGCTGTCGGAATGGCGGATCTTCTTTCGCCATGCCTTCGCCAACACGCTGATCCCGGTGATCACGGTGATTTCGCTTCAGATCGGCTCGCTCATCGCGTTCGCGGTTATCACCGAATCCGTGTTTCAGTGGCCCGGGCTGGGGCTCTTGTTCCTGCAATCGGTCGGCGCGGCGGATGTGCCGATGATGTCGGCGTATCTGATCGTGATTGCGGCGCTGTTCGTCTCGATCAACCTGATCGTCGATCTTCTGTATTTCATCATAGACCCGCGCCTGCGCGCGCGGGTGGCGGGGTAACGGCATGTCGATGGCGCTCCCACCGTCCGACCCCGATACACCGGCGCAAATCACCGCCGCCGCACCCGCGCCGCGACGGCGCTGGGCCAACGGGCTGCTCGTTTCGGGGTTGTTGCGCGACAAGACCGCGCTTGTCGCCGCGGTGGTGCTGGCGCTGCTGCTCCTTGCGGCGGCGTTTCCGGCGTTTTTCGCGCCTTACCAGGTCTTCGACCTGCGCCAGATCAGCCTGATGAACGCGTTTGTTCCGCCGGTCTGGATCGATGGCGGAAGCTGGACCTTCCCGCTGGGCACCGACGATCAGGGACGCGATATCCTGTCGGCAATCATCTACGGGTTGCGGGTGTCGCTCACCGTGGGGCTGGGCGGCGTGGCGCTGGCGGTGGTGATCGGGGTGACCATCGGCCTGATTGCCGGGTTTACCGGCGGGATCGTCGATGCCGCGCTGATGCGCGTCGCGGATGTGCAGCTGACCTTTCCGGCCATCCTGATCGCGGTGATGATCGACGGGGTGTCGCGCGCGATCCTCGGCGATACGGCCCGCGCCGAGGCGGCGGTCGTGGTGCTGATCATCGCGGTCGGCCTGTCCGGCTGGGTCGAATACGCGCGCGCGGTGCGCGGCGCGGCGATGGTCGAACGGCGGCGCGACTATGTCGCCGCCGCGCGCCTGAGCGGGGTGGGCAGCGCCGGTATCATGGTGCGTCACATCCTGCCCAACGTGCTGACCGCGGTCATGGTGATCGGCACCATTCACCTGGGCGTCGCGATCCTGATCGAAGCGACCCTGTCCTTCGTGGGGCTGGGAATCCCGCCGACGCAACCCAGCCTCGGAACGCTGATCCGGGTCGGCAACAGCTACCTGCTGTCCGGCGAATGGTGGATCGCGATCATGCCGGGGATCGCGCTGCTGATCCTTGTGCTCGCCATCAATCTGCTCGGTGACTTCCTGCGCGACGCGCTCAACCCGCGACTGCGCTGAGAGGTGCCCGGCCCATGACAGCAAAAGGCCGACGACAAGACCCAGCCGGCGCCAGAACCGGTGACGACGAAGACCCCCACCAACCCCTGTTCAACACGAGGAGCCTCGCATGACGTTTTCATCTAGCCGACTGAAGACCACGGCGCTTGCGCTAGCTGCAAGCACCGCCCTGATCGTTGCACCGGCTGCGGCCCAGACCCTGCGCATCGCGGGCCAGGGCGATCTCGGGACGCTCGATCCGCATGCGCAGAACGCCCAGGTCACGATGAGCGTTCTGTCCATGGTCTACGAAACACTGGTGACCCGCGACCGGGACCTGAACCCGGCGCCGGGACTGGCGCTGTCATGGGAGCCGACCTCGGACACGACGTGGCAGTTCGAGCTGCGCCCCGATGTCACTTTCCATGACGGCTCCAGCTTCGGAGCCGAGGATGTCAGGTTCTCGATCGAGCGGGCGCGTCAGGACACGTCGCAGTTCGTGAACTTCGTCGGCACGATCGCCGAGGTGAACGTGATCGACGACCTGACGGTCGAGATCGTCACCACCGAGACCGATCCGCTGCTGCCGGGCAAGCTGGGTTACGTGTTCATCATGGACAGCGACTGGACGACCGACAACAACGCCACGGTCCCGCAGGACCTCGCGGCCGAGGACAGCAGCTTCGCGGTCATGAACGCCAACGGCACCGGCCCCTTCACCGTGACCGAGCGCGCCCCCGACAGCCGCACGGTGCTGGAGCGCAACCCCGATTACTGGGGCGAGATGGCCGGCGAGATCGACGAGGTGATCTACCTTCCGATCAGCAGCGCGCCGACGCGGATTTCGGCGCTCTTGTCCAACGAGGTCGATCTGGTGGTCGATGTGCCGCCGCAGGATGTCCAGCGGCTGGAGGCGGCCGAGGGCGTGATCACCGCGCGCGCGCCCGATCTGCGGACGATCTTCTTCGGCTTCGATTATGCCTCGGACGTGCTGCGCCACGGCGAGACGGGTGGCACCAATCCGTTCCGCGACCTGCGCGTGCGCCAGGCGATCGACCATGCAATCGACGCCGAGAGCATTTCGCGCGTGGTGATGCGCGGGCTGTCGCAGCCCACCGCGCAGCTGATCTCGGAGGACAATTTCGGCTGGGACGCGGCGCTTGACGAAACCGTGGTCTTCGACCCCGAGCGCGGTCGCGAATTGATGGCCGAGGCGGGGTTTGCCGACGGGTTCAGCACGCGGATGGACTGCCCCACCGACACCTACACCAACCCCGAGCAGATCTGTCAGGCGGTCTCGGCGATGCTGAGCCAGATCGGCATCGACATCGAGCTGAACCTGATCCCGCGGACCCAGTTCATTCCGCTGCTGTGGGAGCGCGAGTCGTCGTTCTTCATCATCGGCTTCAACACGGCCTATTTCGACGGCATGTATGTGCTTGAAACCCTGCTGATGACCACCGCCGACGATGGCGAGGGCATCTACAACTACACCGGCTATTCCAACCCCGAGCTTGACGCGCTGGCCCGCGAGGCGCGCGTGGAGCTCGACGTCGACCGCCGGCTTCAACTGATGCAGGATGCGTTCCGCATCGCACGCGAGGATGTCGCCTACGCGCCGCTGCACAGCCAGACGCTGGTCTGGGCCATGCGCGAGGGGGTGAGCGCGCAGGTGCGGCCCGACAACTGGGTCGAAATCCGCTGGGTCGAAATGAACTGATCCTGACCTGGGTCCGCCCCGTCCGATCGGGGCGGACCGACACTGCCGCACCAGCTGGCACCAACCGACACGGGCCACACACCTGGGCCCCCGAGGGAATACGGAATTGACCGACGCAAAGGCAAGCTGTCGCATCGGGATAGATGTGGGCGGAACATTCACGGACTTCGTGCTGGCCGACACGGTCAGCGGGACGCTGGCCTTTCACAAGGAGCCCAGTGTCCCCGACGACCCGTCGTCAGCGGTTGCGCGCGGGATCCCGCGTCTGCTCGAGACCTCCGGGATCGGCGCGGAAGATGTCGAACTCATCTGCCACGGCACGACCATCGGTCTGAACGCGATCATCCAGCGGCGCGGGGCGAAAACCGCGCTGGTGGTGTCGAAGGGCAACCGCGACATCCTCGAAATCGCGCGGCTGCGGCTGCCGAGTTCCTATGACTTCACCGAACCGCGCGAGCTTCCGCTGATCCCGCGCGATCTCGTGTTCGAACTCGATGCCCGCATGACCGCGCGCGGCGAGATCATCGCCGAGCCGCAGGACAGCGACATCGACGCGCTGGCGCAGCGTCTCGCCGAAGCCGGCGTCGAGGCCGTGGCCGTGACGTTCCTGAACGCCTATCGCGACCCCGGACTCGAGCAGCGCGTTGCGCGTCGGCTGCGCGCGCAGCTGCCCGGGGTGCTGGTGGTCGAATCCGGCGTGCTCTGGCCCGAGGTCCGCGAATACGAACGCTGCCTGCTGGTCGGGCTCAACGCCTTCATCCGGCCGATGATGACGCGCTATTTCGACCGGCTCGAGGCACGGCTGCACGCGCTCGGACTGGCCTGCCCGATCTACATCACCGCGAACAACGGCGGCACGCTGTCGATCGACACCGCGCGCGACCGACCCATCGACACCATCCTGTCGGGGCCGGCCTCGGGGGTCGTCGCTTCCACGCGGGTCGCGGCGGCGGGCGCGCGGCACCGGATCGTCACCTTCGACATGGGCGGCACCAGCGCGGATATCTCGGTCAGTCACACCGGCGCGCCGGACTTCACCTCGGCCACCTTCGTCGGTGATTTTCCGATCATCATGCCGGTGGTCAACATTCTGGCCATCGGGGCCGGGGGCGGCTCGATCGTCTGGGTCGATGCGCAGGGGGTGCTGAAGGTCGGCCCGCTGTCGGCGGGGGCCGACCCGGGCCCCGTGTGCTACGGTCGCGGCGGGACCGAGCCGACGGTCACCGACTGTTACCTGACCCTCGGGATCCTGGACCCGGCGACATTCCTTGACGGGCGCATGGCGCTGGATACGGACGCCGCGCGCGCAGCGCTTGACGGCGTCGCCGCGCAACTGGGGTTCGACGGTCCCGACCGCGCCTTGCGCGCTGCCGAAGCCGCGCTGCGGGTAGGCACCGCCAAGATGGCGACCGAGATCGTGAAGCTGCTGGCGCATGCCGGCGCGGACATGCGCGATTACAGCCTGCTCGGCTACGGCGGGGCAGGGGCGACCCACGCCTGCATGCTGGCCGAGGAGGCGCAGCTCGACACCGTTCTGATTCCCACCGCGCCGGGGACATTCTGCGCGCTGGGGGCGCTTCTGGCCGATGTGCGGCGCGATTACGTGCGCACCGCGCGGCACCGGTTCGCCGGTGACGCCGGGCCCGAAGGGTGGCAGGCGATCCGCGCGGCGCTCGCCGCGATGGAGGCCGAGGCGCGCGCCTGGATCGCCTCCGAGGGCGATCTGGTCGGCGCGCATGATTTCGATGTCACGGTGCGGATGCGCTACCCCTCGCAGGCCTACGAACTGGAAATCGACGTCCCCGAGGCACAGCGCGCCACGATGACGCCGCAGGATCTGGCGGCGCTGTTCCATGCCGAGCACGAAAAACTCTACGGGTTCGCCGAACCCGACAGCGCGCTTCTGACATCGACCCTTCGGCTTGGCGTGATCGGACGCGTCGCGCCGGTGTCGCTGCCCGATGCCGCCCCCACGCCCGCCACGCCCGCTACGCCCGCCGCGCCCGCGGCCACGCGGCGGCTGCGCTGGCGCGGCGGCGAGATCACCGCGAGCGTGGTGCGCCGCGCCGATCTGGGCGCGGGCGCCGAGATCGCGGGCCCCGCGATCGTCGAACAGGCCGATACCACAACCTTCATCCTTCCCGGCTGGCGTGCGCGCGCAGACCGGATCGGAACGCTTTACCTGACCCGAGAGGCGCGTGCGTGATGCCCATCCAGACCCTTCCCGACACGGCGCCCAAGGCGACCCCGGCGCTGGACCCGGTCGTGCAGGAAATCCTGCTGCACAAATTCACCGCCATCACCGAGGAAATGGCCATCGCGCTGCAGCGCTCGGCCCGGACCACCTATGTCAAGGAAGCGGGCGATTTCGGAACTGCGCTGGCCACACCCGACGGGCATTTCTTCTGCTATCCCGCAGTCATGGGCGTGTCGGGGTTTCTCGACAGCGACATCGGCCCGACGCTTGCCGCGGTGCCCGATCTCGAGCACGGCGACGTGATCATCACCAACCACCCCTATGACAGCGAGGGGCTGGCCACCCACATGCCCGATCTGCACCTGATCCGGCCGATCTTTCACCGGGGGCGGATCATCGCGCATGCGTGGGACTTCATCCACTCGGCGGATATCGGCGGGGCGGTGCCGTCGAGCATCTCGCCGCGGTTTCGCGACCTGTTCGAGGAAGGGTTGCAGATCCCGCCCATGAAGCTGGTGCGCGCAGGCCGGATGAACGAGGATTTCCTGCGCCTCTATCGCGCCAACTGCCGCACGCCGGATGTGAATCTCGGGGATATCAAGGCCATGCTCGCCGCGCTGCGGGTGGCGGACCGTCGTATCCTCGAGCTCGTCGCGCAGTTTGGCGTGGACACGTTCCTTGCCGCGCAGGATGCGCTTGCGGACTATGCCGCGGCCAAGGCGCTGGAGGTGCAGCGCAGCATCCCCGATGGCACCTACACGTTCTGGGACTTTCTGGATGACGACTACAACTCGCCCATCCCGGTGCGGGTGCGCTGCGCGCTGAGCGTGCACGCGGGGCAGGTGCATCTGGATTTCGCGGGATCGGACCCGCAGGTCTCGGCGGCCTACAACATTCCCACGGCGGGCAAGCGCCATCCGTGGCTGACGCTGAAGATGATGCATTTCATCTTCTCAAACGACCGCAGCATTCCGCTGAACCACGGCGTCTTTCGCCACATGACCGTGAACGCCCCGCGCGGAAGCGTGCTCAACCCCGAACCGCCCGCCGCGGTGGGCATTCGCAGCGCCACCGCGATCCGCGTGAACGAAGCGCTGATGGGGGCGGTGGCCGCGGCGCGGCCCGAACTGATCCCGGCCCCCTCGGGCGGGATCATGATCCCGCTGGTGCTGGTCGAGCAGGATGAGGTCACCGGCAAGCGCAGCGTGATGGTGCTGCAGTCGCTGGTGGGCGGGACCGGAGCGCGGCATGGCGCCGACGGGGTCGATGGTCGCGATTCGAGCCTTGCCAACCAGCGCAACACCCCGATCGAAAAGACCGAGGAAGAGGCCGAGGCGGTGATCACCGACTACGCGCTGCGCCCCGATTCGGGCGGGCCAGGGCGCTGGCGCGGCGGAACGGGGGTCGCGTTCTCCGTGCGCATCGCCAAACCCGGCAGCGCGATCCTCGGCCGCGGGATGGAGCGCTTCGTGTTCCCGCCCTGGGGGATGGATGGCGGGCATCCGGGGGCCAAGGCGCGCGTGCTGGTCAACCCCGGAACGCCGCGGGAGATCGATCTGGGCAAGATCGACATCTTTCACCCCGAGCCCGGCGACATCGTCACCATTCTGACGCCCGGTGGCGGCGGACACGGCGACCCGCTGGACCGCGAGATCGATGCGGTCATCCGCGATGTGCGCATGGGCTATGTCAGTGCGGACGCGGCGCAGCGCGATTACGGCGTGGTGATGCGTCCGGGCGGCGGCGCCGACCGGGACGCCACCCAGGCCCTGCGCGCCCGGATCAGGGACCAGCGCCCGCCCCGCCCGGTTTTCGATTTCGGCCCCGAACGGCGCGCGTGGGAGGCCGTCTTCGACGACGCCACGATGACCGAGCTGAACGCGCTGCTGATGCGGATGGGGGCATCGGTGCGCAGCCAGCGCCGCGAACGGCTGTTCCTGCGCGTGGTGCCGGCGCTGGCCTCGGGCAAGGGCAGGGCGCTCGACACGCTCATCGACGATATCGACGCGGCTCGCGCCCGGCTGGCCGACGAACTTTCGGACCTGCGCGCGCAGGTCGCTGATCTTGACGGGAGGACTGACCATGGCTGAAGCGAGACACGACTTCTATCTGCTCACCCCGGGGCCGCTGATCGTCCCGGCCGAGATCAAGGCCGGCATGGTCCGCGACCGCAACCCCGGCGGGTCGGACCATATCGCGATCACGCGCGCGGTTCGGGACTACATGCTCGAGCTCTGCAACGGTCGCGACACGCACGAATGCGTGCTCCTGCAGGGCAGTGCCACATACGGGGTCGAGGCGGGCTTTCTGTCGTTGCTGCCGGCTGACGCGCGGCTGCTGGTCCTGGTCAACGGGTTTTACGGAAACCGCCTGCGCGAGGTCGCCGAGGCCGCGCGTGTCGACACCGTGACGCTCGAGCTGCCGAACCTTCCGCTGCCCACGCGCGCCGATCTGGAGCGCGCGCTCGATGCGGATCCGAAGATCACCCATATGGTGCTGTGCCAGGCGGAAACCGGCACCGGCGTGCTGAACCCGGTCGAGATGTTCGCCGAGGTCGCCCGCGAGCGCGGGCTGGGCCTCATGGTCGATTCCGTGGCCTGCTTCGGGGGGGTCGAGATCGATGTCGCGGCGCTGGACGTGGACGCCGTGTTCGTCTCGCCCAACAAGTGCCTGGAAAGCGTGCCGGGAGTCGCGATCACGATCGTCAAGCGCAGCACCTTGCTGGCGTCCGAGGGGCGCTGCCCGTCCGGGGTCCTGGACCTGCACGCGCAGTGGAAGTTCATGCAGGAGACGGGAAACTGGCGCTGGACACCACCCACCCATGTCATGGGCGCGCTCGGCGTTGCCTGCGAGCGTCACCGCCGCGAGGGCGGATCGGGGCCGCGGCTGGAGCGGTATCGCCGAAGCTGGCGCGTGCTGGTCGACGGGTTGCGCCAGCGCGGGTTCCGCACGCTTCTGCCCGATGATGTCGCCGTGCCGATCATTGCCACCTTCCATGACCCCGACGACCCGGCCTATTCCTTCGCCGCGTTCCATGCCGCCATGCTGCGCCGCGGGATCGAGATCTTTCCCGGACGTCTGACGGCGATGGGGACGTTCCGCATCGGCGTGATGGGCGATCTGGTCGAGGAGGACATGGTCCATGTTCTGGGGCAGATGTGCGACGCGCTCGAGGAAATCGGCGTGCGCCTGCCGGTGAGTGCAGCCCCCGGCGACGTGGAAACCGTCTGATGGAACGGATCCTGATCATCGATCCGCAATTCGACGACGATCCCGATGTCGAACGCGAAGTCACCGGCGACGGGGCACAGCTCGACATCGTGCGCGCGGTGGAGACCGAGGCCGAGCGCGAGCTGCTGCGCCGCGCGCATGCCGTGGTGAACTGTCGCAGCCGTCATTTCCTGCCGCGTCGCCTGGTCGAGCAGATGCACGAAGCGCGGATCGTCGTGCAGGCGGGGGTGGGGTTCGATCACATCGACACCGAGGCCTGCGCCGAACGCGGGATTCCGGTGTGCAACACCCCCGACTACGGCACCATGGAGGTGGCCGATCACGCCATCGCCATGCTGCTGGACCTCATGCGCGGCACGACCGCCTACAACAACCGTTTGCTGGTGCGCGATGATGCCTGGAACACCAAGGCGCTGCCGGTGGCGCCGGTGCGCCGGCTGCGCGGTCAGGTCTATGGTGTGGTCGGGCTGGGGCGCATCGGGCTGGCGGCGGCGCTGCGCGCCTCGGCGTTCGGGCTTGATGTGGTGTTCCATGACCCGCATCTGCCTGCGGGGGCCGAACTGGCGCCGGGCTTCCGGCGGGCAGATACCCTTGTCGAGCTGCTGGCGCAGGCCGATATCGTCAGCCTGCATTCTCCGCTCAACGACGCGACGCGCGGGATGATCGATGCCGAAGCCGTGGCGGCGATGAAGGATGACGCGATCCTCATCAACACCGCGCGGGGGCGGATCATCGACCTCGATGCGGTCGAGTCCGGCTTGCGCAGCGGCAAGATCAGCGCGGTGGGTCTCGATGTGCTCCCCGAAGAGCCGCTTGAGCGCAGCCATCCGCTCCTGGCGGCATGGAGCGCCGGCGAAAGCTGGCTCGAAGGGCGGCTGCTGATCACCCCGCATGCGGCCTTTTTCACGCCGCAGAGCCTGCGCGACATGCGGCGGCTATCCATGCTGGCCGTGGTGCAGTATCTTCGCCGCGGGCACTTGCGCAGTTGTGTCAATACCGAGCAATTGCGCGCGCACGGCTTCTGCAAGCCTGGCGCGACTCCGGCGCGGCAGGCCCGGGCGCTGGCAGGCTAGGGCAGGGGGCCCACGACGGATGTGCGAACAGGAACGGACACGGCGGAATGAACGACGACAACGACCAGCAGCTTTCGGGGTTGCCCAAGCCCAAGCGGGCGCTCCTGACCACTGCGATCGCCGATGCTGTGGCCGAGGCCATCGCCACGCGCCACCTGAGTCCGGGCGTGCGGGTCGTCGAAACGACGCTGGCCAGGACCTACAACACCAGCCGCGTGCCGGTGCGCGAGGCGCTCAAGGTGCTGCACACGCAGGGAATTCTGACCGGTGGCGGGCATCGCGGCTATCGCGTGGCCGAGTTCTCCGCCGAAAAGGTGGCGCAGGTGACCGAGCTGCGGCTGAGCCTTGAAACGATCCTGTGGCGCGATGCGCTGTTGCGCTGGCAACGCGACGGCCCGGACCTGTCCGAGGCCGAAGAGATGATCCAGCGCATGGCCTTCGCCGCCCGCGGCGGCGATTTCCGAGGCATCCTGAAATGCGATCTGGGCTTTCACCGCGCCATCTGTGCGCAGGCGCAGAACAATGTCGCCTACATGTGCTGGGATGCCATCGCGCGGCACACCCTGATCATCTTCAACCTGGCGCGCTATCGCGACCGCGACCTGCGCGCTGTCGTTACCCGCCATCGACGTCTGCTGGCGTGGCTGACGGACAACCTCGACACGCCGGTGGACGAGGGGGCGCTGCGCAAGGTTCTTGCCGACCACATGCAGGGCAATCGTCTGATGCGCCCGGACCTGCCGGACGACGCGACCGCCACAGGGTCGCCGGCCGGCAAGTGACCCACCGCCCGAACGGACGCCGCGCGGCGCGCGAGCGCCGACACCTAGCCGGCCGCCCCGCGCGCCTTGAACGCCTCGTACTCCCTGAGCGTGGCGTCATTGGGGGGATAGGTTCCCGCCAGCGGCGCGCCACCGCGGACCTTTTCCAGCACGAACGCCTCCAGCGCCTCGCGGTTCGCCGCAGCTTCGGCGATTTCGCCAACCAGTGCAGCCGGGATCGCGACCACCCCGTTGCCGTCGCCCACCATCACGTCGCCCGGAAAGACGGTGACGCCCGCACATGCGACCGGGACGTCGAGGTCCATCACCATCCGGTGCGACCCCAGCGGCTTTGCGGCGTTGCCCATCGCAAACACCGGAAGATCGATTCCCGAGATCGCGGCCGCGTCGGCCACGCCGCCGTCCAGCACCACCCCGGCGACGCCCTTCACCTGCAGGAAGGTGGTCATGATGTCGCCCATGAACGCGGTCCGCGTCTCGCCTCCCATGCTGACCACGAGCACGTCGCCGGGCCGCGCGTCGTCAACCGATTTTCCCTGAAGATTCGGGCGTTTGCCTGCGTCCTGATCGGCCAGGATATCCTCGCGCACGGGCAGCGTGTGCACGGTCCGCGCGGGCCCGCAGAAGGACACCGCGCCGGGGTTGACGGGTGCCGGACCCACGATGTGCGTGTTGCGATACCCCTTGCGCCACAGCAGCGACACGATCGCGGGGACCGATGATGCCATCAGCAGCATGTGGGTTCTTGAGTCGATCTGTGGAACATTCGTCATGCACGCGCCCTTGAATACCGCTTTTCACAGTGCATAAACTTGGTAAGATTGTAAGACAATAGCAAACTGCTGTCGTCCCTCCGGCGACGCGCAAGACGAAGGGTCGGGCAGATGACGCAACCGGGCACGAGCCAGCACGCCGACGACGATGATGCGCGGATTCTGGGATCGCTTGGCCGGATCGTCGGCGACCGCCACGTGATCGCCGATGCAGCGGGGCGCGCCGGGTTCGATACCGACTGGCGGGGCATGTTCGCGGGGCGATCGCTCGCGGTGGTGGCGCCGGCGGACGCGGCGCAGCTTGCCGACGTGGTGCGCCTGTGTGCGGCGCGGCGGCTTGCGATCGTTCCGCAAGGCGGCAACACGGGGCTGTGTGGCGGGGCGACGCCCGACACCAGCGGGCGGCAGATCGTGGTCACGCTGCGCCGGATGACCGGGCTGCGCCATCTCGACCCCGAGGACGCCGTGATGATCTGCGACGCCGGGGTGCCTCTGGCAGCGGCGCAGGAGCACGCGGCCGACGCCGGGCTGTTGTTGCCGATCGCGATCGCTTCGGCCGGCAGCGCGACGGTCGGCGGTGCAATCGCCACCAACGCCGGCGGGGTCAACGTCCTGCATTACGGTTCGATGCGGCGGTGCGTGATGGGGGTGGAGGCCGTGCTGGCCGATGGCACCGTCTGGAGCGATCTCGGCGGGTTGCACAAGGACAACACCGGGTTCGACCTGTCCGCGCTGCTGGCGGGGTCCGAGGGAACGCTCGGCATCATCACGGCTGCGGCGCTTGCTCTGGCGCCGCGCCCGTCACGGCATCTGACGTTTCTGGCCGGGCTGCCGGATCTGGTGCGCGCCAACGCCGCGCTTGCCGCGTTGCGCGCGCGCACCGGTGAGGCCATCACCGCATGGGAGGTCTTCTCGGCCACCTCGGCCGATCTGCTGCACGCCGAGGGGCCGCGCCTCTCGCTGCCGCTGGCACGACCGCACCCGTGGTATCTGCTGGGCGAAGTGTCGTTGTTCGGACCCGGGGACGCGCGCGAGGAGCGGGCGTTCGAAGATCTCGCTGCGGTCCTGGAGAACGCCGGTATCGACGATGTGACGCCCGCTGCATCGGGCAGCCAGCGCCAGGCACTCTGGGCGCTGCGCGAGGGCATCACCGAAGCCGAACGCGCCGTCGGTCCCAGCCTCAAGCACGACATCGCGGTGCGCCCGTCACGGATCGCGGCGCTGGCAACGCATCTGGCCGACGAATGCAGGCGGCTTGACCCGCGCCTGCGCGTGAACATCTTCGGCCATATGGGCGACGGCAACCTGCATGTGAACGCGTTGCCGCTCGTCAGGGACACGGCCCTGCCCGTGGCCCTGGCCGAAGCTGTCACACGGATGATCCACGATGCCACCCACGCCGCCGGGGGCAGCTTTTCGGCCGAACACGGCGTCGGGCAACTCAAGCGCGCCGAGATGCGCCGCTACAAGGACGCATCAGCGCTGCGCGTCATGCAGCGCATCAAGACGGCGCTCGATCCCGATGGCGTGTTCAACCCCGGCAAGGTGCTGCCGTGAGCGGGTCCGTCCCCTTGCTCGATGTGCGCGATCTGGTGGTCGAATTCCAGACGCCCGATGCCACCCTGCGCGCGCTGGATGGCATCACCTTTTCAATCGCGCCAGGCGAGATCCTGGGCGTGGTGGGCGAATCGGGTGCAGGCAAGTCTCTGACCGGACTGGCCATTTCACGCCTGATCCAGCCGCCGGGCAAGATCGTGGCGGGCGAGGTGCGCCTGAACGGCCAGCGGATCGACGCCCTGCCGGACCGCGCGATGCGCCGCATCCGTGGCAAGCGCATCGCCATGGTGTTCCAGGACCCGCAGACCAGCCTCGACCCGCTGTTCCCGATCGGCGACCAGATCGTCGAGACCATTCGCGCGCATCTGGACCTGTCGCGGCGCGCTGCGCGGGCGCGCGCGATCGCGTTGCTCGAGGAAGTCGGCATTCCGTCGCCCGCCGCGCGGATCGACGCCTATCCGCATGAATTCTCGGGGGGAATGCGGCAACGAGTGGTGATCGCGCTGGCCCTGTGCGCCGAGCCGGAGCTGATCATCGCGGATGAGCCGACAACGGCGCTCGATGTGGCGGTGCAGGCGCAGATCCTGGATCTGCTGGCGCGGCTGTGTCGCGACAGGGGCATGGCGATGATGCTGGTGACGCATGACATGGGTGTCATTTCCGAGATCACGCAGCGGGTGGCGGTGATGTATGCCGGCCGGATCGTCGAACTTGGTGCTACCGCCGAGATCACCGCCCAGGCCCGCCACCCCTATTCCGAGGGGCTGATGGGCGCAATTCCGACGCTCGAGGCGCGCACCGAACCGCTGCTCCAGATCCCCGGCACCATGCCGCGCCTGACGGCGATCCCGCAGGGCTGCGCGTTTCACCCGCGCTGCACGCGCGCCTTCGCCCCCTGCGACATCATCCGGCCCGCGCTGCGACCGCTTCCCGACGGGCACGCGGTTGCGTGCCATCTGCATGATCCGACCCACAAGGAGACGCGGCCATGACCCCGGCGAACGAAGGTCTGCACGCCGCCGCGGCGCAGGGGGCGGCGGATCGATCCCGGCCCTATGTCCGGGTGCGCGGGCTGTCGCATGAATTCGACCTGTCCGACGGGGTGATGTCGCGTCTGCTCAGCGGCAGCAGGCCGCGCGTGTTGCGCGCGGTGAACGATGTCAGTTTCGACATCCGGCAGGGCGAGACTTTCGCGCTGGTGGGGGAAAGCGGATCGGGGAAATCGACCATCGCGCGCATTCTGGCCGGGCTGATGGCCGCGCGCGCGGGCAAGATCACCATCGACGGGCACGCGATCGCGGCCAACCGAGCGCGCCCGGCCGCGTTGCTCAAGGCGACGCAGATGGTGTTTCAGGACCCTTATGCCAGCCTGAATCCCCGGTGGCGTGTGGAGCGCCTGATCGCCGAGCCGATCCGCCACATGCCTGCCGCGGCGCGCACCGAGCGGGTTCATGAGCTGCTGCGCCTTGTCGGTCTGGACCCGCTGGACAGTGTAAAGTTTCCGCATCAGTTTTCAGGCGGGCAACGCCAGCGGATCGCCATCGCGCGCAGTCTGGCGGCGAATGTGCCGTTTCTGGTGTGCGACGAACCCACCTCGGCGCTCGATGTCAGCGTGCAGGCGCAGATCCTCAACCTGATGCGCGCGCTGCAGGCCCAGCTGGGGCTGACCTATCTGTTCATCAGCCACAATCTGGCCGTGGTGCGCTACATGGCCACCAATGTCGGCGTGCTCTATCTCGGCCGGCTGGTCGAGGTGGGGCCGGCCGAGCGGATCCTTTCGGCCCCGCGCCATCCGTATACCCGGATGCTGCTGGAGGCCGTCCCCGGCACCGGCTTGCCGCGCGCGACCGTGCAGGGCGAGGTTCCAAGCCCGATCACCCCGCCGCCGGGCTGCACGTTCCACCCTCGCTGCCCGCTGGCCGAGGACATCTGTCGGCGGCAGATCCCCGAGTTCCGCGACGGCGTGGCCTGCCACCTGGCGCATCGCGCCGAGGGCGCGGGAAAGGGGCCCTGAATGCCCAAAACCAGACAGGCTGTCCTATTGTATAACAATGCTGCGGGTGCTAGGGTGCGAGGAGTCCGCCGCACAAGGCGCCAAGCCCCGTTCACTGCGCCCATTTCACTGCGCCCCGTTCACTGCGCCCCGTTCACTGCGCCAGCCCGTGTGCCAGTCAGGGCGCCAGTCAGGGCGCCAGTCAAGAAGCGAGCCTGTCCATGACCGCCACGCAAAGCACACCTCTCGCGATTCTCGGCATGGGGCGTTGGGGTGAGCGGCTTGTGCGGTCGGTTCAGGGGGTCAGCGACAGCACGCAGTTTGCGGCGGTGATCAGCGGGTCTCCGAAGCGGGTGGCGCCGGTGGCCGACGCGCTCGGGCTCAAGGTTCTGCCCGATCTGGACACGGCGCTGAAACATCCCGGGATCGCCGGCATCGTCATCGCGACCCCGCATTCGCGCCATGCCGACGCCATCGCCGCATGCCGCAGCGCAGGGATGCCCGCGTTGGTTGAAAAGCCCTTCACGCTCACACGGGCAGCCGCGGATGCCGCCATTGCCACGGGCGACAGTCTTGTCCTGGCCGCCCACAACCGACGGTTCCTTCCCGCAGCGCGCGCCGTGCAAGCGGCCATTGCGGGGGGCGAGCTTGGAACGATCCTGCACATCGAGGCGAATTTTTCGGGCAATGTCGTCGGGCGCTATGTCGATGGCATGTGGCGCAGCGACACCACCGAAAGCCCGGCGGGAGGGCTTGCGGGGTCCGGCATTCACATGATCGACCTCATCATCGCATTTGCCGGTCCGGTGGCGTCGGTGCATGCGGTCTCCTCGCGGCGTGTGCCCGATCTTCCGGTGGATGATACGATGGTGGCGCTGATGCGGCTGCGGTCGGGGGCAAGCGCGGTGCTGTCATGCGTGACGGCGTCGACGTCGTGCTTCCAGCTCAGGGTTTTCGGCACCGGCGGCTCGGCGGATATCAGCGATCAGGACACCGTCACCTTTGCAGCGCCTGACGGAACGCGCCGCACCCTGAACTTTCCGCCCGTCGACATCGAGCGCGCCGAGATCGAAGCGTTCGGCGCAGCGATCCGGGGCGAGGCACCCTATCCCGTCGCGATGGACGAGGTGCTCAACGGCGTCTCGGCGTTCGAAGGGGTTTCGCGATCGCTTGCCGCAGGCGCGACGGTGGATGTCTGAGCGCCGCCCCATGGGGGGCGCAGGGCAAACGCAGGATCCGGGCCGATGCACCGCCGGGTGAACACGTCTGCGCCGACCGCCGACCGCCGACCGCCGACCGCCGACACGCCGACCACCGGCAGCATCAGGGGATAGTCGCCGACCATGGAATTCTGAGCGATTTCCGGCAGCCCGCCGATGACCTGCGACACGTCCGAACGCGTCCTGCCCATGTCGAAGGTCAGGGCCGTGACCCCGCGCGCGGTGGGTCTTGCGGCGTCGTCGGGCACCGAGGCTTCCTTGTGAACGATCAGCCGGGCGCCCTGGGTCTCGGCCATGACGAAATCGGTGAACGTGCCCCCGACGTCGATCCCGATGCGGTATCGTCCGTGATCGCTCATCTGGTCCGCTGGTTGGCGCGGGGGCTGCGCCGGTGATGCCCGCGCGCTGGGGCGCAGGATAGCGGATCCGTGCTGTCATACAAGCCAGCAAAAATGGCCCGGCGGCGTCAGAGGCTTCGGGCCACCATCCGCCCGCTTCCGGCAGCGGCGCACAGCGCCCCGTCGCGCACGATCACCGCGCCGCGCCGCAGAACCGTGTGCGGCCAGCCCCGAACGGTCCGACCGGCATAGGGTGTGTAGCCGGTCCGGTCCGCCACATCGGCATCGCGCAGGGTCCGGCGGCGCTCGGGGTCCCAGAGCACCAGATCGGCGTCGGCCCCGATGGTGATGACACCCTTCGCCGGCGCCATTCCATAGATGCGCGCCGGGTTTGCGGCCGTGATCCGGGCAAACTGCACAAGCCCGCGCGCCCCGTCATGCGCCAGCGCATCGAAGGCCAGCACAAGCCGCGCGCCGATCCCGGGCACGCCGTTGGCGATCTGCTTGAAGCTTGATTCGGGGCCGTGCTTGAGCTTGCCCGTTTCGTCATGGGCATAGGGCGCGTGGTCCGAGGACAGGATCTGCAGGTCGCCGCGCTCCAGGCCCTTCCACAGCGCGTCCCGGTCCCGCGGTCCCCGCGGTGGCGGCGAGCACATCCATTTCGCCCCTTCCAGTCCCGGCTTGTCCAGATCCTCGGGCCCCAGAAACAGGTATTGCGGGCAGGTCTCGGCGTGCACCTCGGCGCCATCGCCGAGCGCGGCGCGGATCGCGGCGACGCCCTCACGGGTGGAGACGTGAAAGATCGACACCGCCGCCTCCGCAAGCCGCGCGAGGTCGATCACCCGGCGCACGGCCTCGACCTCGGACAGCCGCGGGTGTGCGTGGGCGTGATACTTCGGCGCGGTCTTGCCCGCGGCAAGCAGCTTGCGGCTCATCCATGCGATCATGCCGTGGTTTTCGGCGTGCACGCAGACCAGCGCGCCGTGCCGCCGCGCGATCTCGAGGATATCGAGGATATGTTCGTCACTGACCGACAGGCGATCATAGGTCATGAACACCTTGACCGAGCGGTGCCCGGCCTCGATCAGCGCGGGAAGTTCGATGTCAAGCGTGGGCGCGTCGGGGTTGCCGATCATGAGATGGAACCCGTAATCGATCACCGCTCCGGCGGCGGCGCGGCGGGCATAATCCTCCACCACCTTGGACAGCTTCATGCCGCGATGCTGCGCGGCAAAGGCCAGCACGGTGGTCGTGCCTCCCAGCGCGGCGGCGGATGTGGCGCTTTCCCAGTCGTCTGCGGTCATCAACCCGGTTGCCGAGACCTGTTCGATATGCGCGTGCACATCGACACCGCCGGGCATGACGATCTGCCCGGTGGCGTCGATTTCCTCGGGCGCGGGGGGCAGGCCATCGGCCAGCGCCACGATCCGCCCCCCGGCGACGCCGATATCGGCGCGGATGACATCCTGCCCGCTGACCACGGTTCCGCCGCGGACGACAAGTGTCAACGTGTCGAGCGTCGTGTTCTGCATTCCGGTTCCAGCTCCGTTCGCGCGATTGCCGCGCCGGTGGGGGATCGCGCGCCTCCAGCCAGCCCGGGTGGTCGGCGAAGGCGGACCGGGGTGTCGCGCGGTGGCGTCTTGCGTTCGGAAATTCCGCGTCGAAGCGTTGCCACGACAACACTCCGCCGTCGCTGGGGTTGTGCAGGCCGACGGGGGCCCCCGGCACATCCGCGATCACGAAGCGGAACCCCGGGACGCGCGCGGCAAGCATGTCGCACCACCCGGCCACGCTCCAGACCTGCGACGGCCCGAGGTTGCAGGTGTCGTGTTGCAGCGCGCTCGCGCGGGCCAGACGCTCCGGCAGGTTGCGCCCCACGAAACCGGACGCCCCGGTGACCAGCCACGTCATCGCGCCGTGCCCGCCGCCTTGCGCGCGACGGGCAGTTCCTCGTTGATGAACAGGCACGGCTGATCCTCCAGCCGGTCCTGCCATGCGCGTTGTCCTTGCAGCGGACCTTTCGGCGTCGCCCCGAAAGATCCGTGGCTGAGAAAGTCATCCCCGCGCACAGGCCCGAATGGGTGCGGGCGGACGGGCCGGTCTCGGTCGCTTGCAGCATGCGTCTGTCCATTTGTAATATCGAAAGACTGTATGACATTCCAGAGAAGTCAACCGGAACGTTCGATGCTGCGAACACGACATGCGCCGGCGTGACAGCACAGGCCGGACCCGGCAGGCACACGGAGCCTTCGGAGAACGACGCGCAGCGGGGGCGCGCCGACTATCCCGGTATCGCGCTGCTGCAGAAAGCGCCGCGGCTTGAGCGTCGGCGCCGGTTCGAACCGATCCGCGGCGAGTTCCCGTCACCCCTTCGCCCGTCCGCACTCGGGGCCAGCCGGGACCAGCCGGGACCGGACGATCGGGCGCCACACAAGGGCATGGGCAGACCCGTCGCCGCGCCGGCGGAGTGCACAGCGATCGACCGCCGTGGCGGTTGCGCGCCACAAATCGGGGCAGGGGGTCTCAGCACCCTCGACCGGGCCGCGCGGAACCCCTATGTTCCCAGACGGAACAGGAAATTGCGGGGAAAGCGCATGCGTCCTGCTGTCGTGGGCATCATCGGCAACAGCTATCTGGTCAACGACCAGTATCCCACGCATGCCGGCGGAACCATGAACTCCCTGGCCGTGGCCGAGGTCGCGCGCTGCGTGCCGATGGTGATTCCGTCGGACCCGCGGCTGGTCTCGGTCGCCGATCTTCTGCAGATCTGCGACGGGTTCCTGCTGACCGGGGGCCGCCCCAATGTGCACCCCGCCGAATACGGCGAGCCCGAGACCCCGGCGCATGGCGCCTTCGACCGGGGCCGCGATGCGGTGGCGCTGCCGCTGGTGCGCGCCTGCGTCGAGCGCGGGCAGCCGATCATGGGCGTGTGCCGCGGCTTTCAGGAGGTCAACGTCGCCATGGGCGGCACGCTCTACCCTGAAATCCGCGATCTGCCGGGGCGGATGAATCACCGCATGCCCCCCGACGGCACGCTGGAGGAGAAATTCGCCCTGCGCCACAAGGTCCGCTTTGCCGAGGGCGGCGTGTTCCACCGGCTGCTTGGCGCGACCGAGGTGATGACCAACACGCTGCACGGGCAGGGGATCAAGCGCCCGGGCGAACGGATCGTGGTCGAAGGCTGGGCGCCCGACGGCACCCCCGAGGCGATCTGGGTGCGCGACGCGCCCGGTTTCACGCTGTCGGTGCAATGGCACCCCGAATGGAACGCGGCGCAGGACCCGGTCTCGCGGCCGCTGTTTTCGGCGTTCGGGGATGCGGTGCGCGCCTTCGCGCAGGCCCGCGCCGGGGCCGACCCCGCGCCGGGGCGCGCCGCGCTGCGTGCCTGAACGGTGCTGACGCCTGCGTTCACGCCCTTGAAACCGGCCCTGTGGCATGGTCTCTGACACACAGGCTGCCCCCGCGATCCGCGGGCGGGCCGTGCCGGGCAGACGCGCATGATCCAGACCGAGCCGACACCGCCGTTCCGGCGCCGGGTGTTCTACATTCCGGGCTATGACCCGTTCCCGCCACGCCGCTACCGCGAGCTTTACCGCAGCGAAAGCGCCGCGCAGGCGGCGATTTCGGGCTATACGGTGGCGCAGACGCCGCTGCGGCGCGGCGACGGCCCGTTCGGCTGGCGCGTGCGCACCGAGACCGACGGCCGCCCCGCCGAGGCCGAGGTCTTCATCCTCGAATGGTCGGACATCGTGAAGGCGTCGATGCAGGCCGGGGTGCTGGCGACCTATCTGCTGCTGCTGCGCACGGCGTGGACCTACCTGGCCAGCGGTGCGATCTTCGGGCTGTTCCGGCTGCGCCTCGCGCCGGGCATTGCCGCGATGTATCCGGTGGTGATGCTGCTGGGGCAGCTGGCGGTGGCGCTGGCGGTGGCGGCGGGGCTGGGCTGGGCGCTGGGGCTGGTGGTGCCGGGCTGGATTGGCTGGCTGCTGGGGCTGGCGGTCGTCCCGCCCATCCTGAGCGCGTTCCGGCGCCTCGACGGGCGGTTCTTCGCCTATTACCTGCTGCTCGATTTCGCCTTCACCGCGCGCGATGGCGGTCGCAACCCGCCCGCGCTCGAGGCGCGGCTGGCCGAGTTCGCCGACCGCGTCGCCGCGGCGCTGGCCGACCCGGAGCTGGACGAGGTGCTGGTGGTCGGCCATTCCTCGGGCGTGCATCTGGCGGTGTCGGTGCTGGCCGATGTGATCCGCGCCGGGGCCGTTCGCGAGGGCGGCGCGGCGCTGGGGTTCGTGTCGCTGGGCCACGCGGTGCCGATGCAGAGCTACCTGCCCAACGCCACCCGGCTGCGGCGCGATCTGCACTATCTCAGCCAGCGCCCCGAGCTTTTCTGGCTCGATGTCACCGCGCCCGGCGACGGGTGCACCTATGCGCTGTGCGACCCGGTGGGCGCGAGCGGCGCCGCGCCCGAGCACGGGCAGCGCTGGCCGGTGGTCATCTCGGCGGCGTTTCGCGACACGCTGGCCCCCGAGACCTTCGCCCGCCTGCGCCGCCGTTACTTCCGGCTGCACTTCCAGTATCTGTGCGCGTTCGAGCGGCCGCGCGACTACGATTATTTCCAGATCACCGCCGGGCCGATGACGCTGGCCGAGCGCTTCGCCGCGCGGCGCTCCTCGGCCTCGGCCACGGCCGTCAGCTTCAACCGCTACACCAGCCGCGATCCCGAACCATGACCCGCCCGCCGATGCCCGATCACCGGCCCGCGCGGGTGCCGCTGTGGCGGCATGTGGCGATGTTCCGCCGCGATATCCTGTCGGCGCAGCCGGCGCGGCTCTACCGGGCGCGCATGGCCGAGTTCCGGCTGCCGTTCCTGCGCTCGTTCCTGGTCAATCAGCCCGATCTGGTGCGCCTGGTGTTGCAGGAACGCCCGCGCGACTTCCCGAAATCCGCGCGTGTGGCCGAGGGGCTGCGGCTGCTGCTGGGCGATTCGGTCTTCGTCACCAATGGTGCGACCTGGGAGCGTCAGCGCCGCATCATCGACCCGGCCTTCGCCGGCGGGCGGCTGCGCGAGGTGTTCCCCGCGATCTGGGCCTCGGCGCAGGCCACGGTGGCGCGCACCGTGCCCGGCGAGATCGACGCCGAAGCCGCGATGAGCCACGCCGCCGCCGATGTGATCTTCCGCACGCTGTTCTCGGTCCCGATCGAGGACGCGGCCGCCGCCGAGGTCTACGCCGCATTCCGCACGCATCAGGCGGCGCAGCCGCTGATGAACCTGGGCGCGGTGCTGCCGCTGCCGCGCTGGGTGCCGCGGTTTCATTCGCGCCGCGCGCGCGCCACCGCGCGCCGTATCCGCGCGCTGATCACCGCGCTGACCGAGGCACGCGCCACCGCCATCGCCGCGGGCACCGCGCCCGACGATCTGGCCACCAAGATCATGACCACGCCCGACCCCGAAACCGGGCAGCGGTTCGGGACCGCCGAAATGGTGGACCAGGTGGCCATCTTCTTTCTGGCCGGGCACGAGACCAGCGCCTCGGCGCTCGCCTGGGCGCTGTATCTGCTGGCCACGCACCCGGAGGTGCAGGAGGACCTCGCCGCCGAGGCGCGCGCCCTGGGGCGGCTCGGAGCGCCCGATTTCGGGCTCCTTGCGTCGCTGCCGCGCACCCGCGATGCGCTGCGCGAGACGCTGCGGCTCTATCCGCCGGTGCCGATGATGGTGCGCGAGGCCGCGCACCCCGAAACCTTCCGCGACCGCGCCGTGCCACCCGGCGCGCAGGTCATCGTCAGCCCCTGGCATCTGGGTCGGCACGAGGCGATCTGGCCCGACCCGCACGACTTTCGCCCCGACCGCTGGCAGGCGCCCGACACCCGCGCGCAGGCGCGCGACGGCTACCTGCCGTTTTCCGCCGGCCCGCGTGTCTGCCCCGGCGCGGGCTTCGCAATGGCCGAGGGGGTGCTGATCCTCGCCCTGCTGCTGCGCCGCTTCCGCTTCGACCCGGTGCCGGGTGCGGTGCCGGTGCCGCAGGCGCAACTCACCGTGCGCTCGGCCACCGGCATCCGGCTCCGTGTCTCGGCGCGCGGCTGAGGCGCGCGCTCACCACCGCCAGCGCGACATGCTCGGCGGGGTCGGGCGGCGCGGCGGCTCCGGGCTTTCGGCGGTGCTGGCCTTTGGGTCCTCGTCGGCCTTGTCGGACGCCTCGGCGTCCGTCGCATCCGGTTCGTCCTCTGGCAGAGCCGCGCCCGACGCGCTCGGCTCTGGCGAAGCGGGCGGCACGGGCGCGTCATCGACCGGCGGCGGCGGCGGCATGGCGGCGGACGGTCCGGGCAGGGGCGCGCCGGGGAGTTCGGGTGGCGGGTCCTTGTCCGCGCGCAACGGTGGGGCAGAGGGGTCGTCTTCCCCCTCCGACGCCGCGTCGCTGTCGCCGTCGCCGCTCTCGGCGGGCGCGTCGGTGCCGTCCTGATCGGGTTCATAGAGCGCCAGCAGACGCTTCGCCTCCTCGATCCGGCGATAGGTCTTCGAGGCGCGCAATTCGGCTTCGAGATCGGAGATCTCGGTTTTCAGATAGTGGGCGAAATTCTTCATGGTCGCTCTCCTGCGGGGGCGGTGCGGCGCCGGGGCGATCGGCCTCGTCGCGTGATGCACCGACCCTTGAGCACAATTGCGGCACGATCATGCAACGGCGCGGGCCGAATTTCGATATCGCGCCCCCGCAGGCTACGCAGACGACGCCTGCCGCGCAACGTTTCCGCGTCCGTGGGCGAAAAAACCGCCACCCGCGCGCTTGTGGCGCAGGTGGCGGCAGGCGTGGTCCGGTCCCCGGCGGAGCGGGCGGCGCGGGACAGGGCGCACCCGACCAGGGCCGGACCGAGGCAGATCAGAACAGCAGCGGCAGATAGAGCCCACCGACCAGCAGCATCACCAGCGCGCCAGCCCCGGCAAGATCACCGGCGAGCGTGGCGCGGTGTCGGACAAGAAGCCTTGCGAATTCCTGCATGGCGGGCCCTCCAGATGATGACCCTTGTTTGTTCTCACACATAGGTGAAAAAAGCAAGAACAAAAGCGAACATTCGGGAACGTAGTTCAGCCCACGCCGATCAGCCGGATCGCGCGATCCTGTTCCATCAGCCACAGCAGCGTGCGCGCCGCGTGGCCGCGCGGGCTGTCGAGCGCGGGATCGCCCTGCAGCAGCGCGCGGGCGTCGCGCTGCGCCAGCGCCATCAGCCCGGCCTGACGCTCCAGATCGGCCACCCGGAACCGCGGCAGGCCCGATTGCGCGGTGCCGATCAGATCGCCCGCGCCGCGGATCGCCAGATCCTCTTCGGCGATGCGAAAGCCGTCCTCGGTGTCGCGCAGCAGCTTCAGCCGCCGCGCGGCGGCCTCGCCCAGCGGGGGTTCGTAGACCAGCAGGCAGGTCGAGGCCGCCGCCCCGCGCCCCACGCGCCCGCGCAACTGGTGCAACTGCGCCAGCCCGAAGCTTTCGGCGCGTTCGATCACCATGATCGAGGCGTTGGGCACGTTCACGCCGACCTCGATCACCGTGGTGGCGACCAGCACGCCGGTGTCGCCGGCCACGAAGCGCGCCATCGCCGCGTCCTTGTCGGCGGGGGGCATCTGGCCGTGGACCAGCCCCACGCGGCCCTCGCCCAAGGCCGCGCGCAGCGCCTCGAACCGCGCCGTGGCGGCGGTGAGGGCGACCGATTCGGACTCCTCGACCAGCGGGCAGACCCAATAGGCCTGTCGCCCCTCGTCCAGCGCGCGGGCCAGATGCGCGACCACCTCGTCCAGCCGCGCGGCCGAGACCAGCGCGGTGGTGACCGGCTGGCGTCCGGGGGGTTTTTCGTCCAGCACCGACACGTCCATGTCGCCGTATTGCGCCAGCGACAGGCTGCGCGGGATCGGGGTCGCGGTCATCACCAGCACGTCCGCGCCTGCGCCCTTGGCCGAGAGCGCGGCGCGCTGCGCCACGCCGAAGCGGTGCTGTTCGTCGATCACCGCAAGGCGCAGATCGGCGAAGTCGACCCCCTTCTGGAACACCGCATGCGTGCCGATCAGGATCTGGATGTCGCCGCGCTTGAGCGCTTCCAGCTTGGCTGCGCGCTCGCGCCCCTTGTCGCGGCCGGTGAGCAGCTCGATCAGCACGCCCGCGCGCTCGGCCAGCGGCGCCAGCCCTTCGAGATGCTGGCGGGCGAGGATCTCGGTCGGGGCCATCAGCACCCCCTGGCCGCCGCCTTCGACCGCGATCAGCAGCGCCAGCAGCGCAACCAGCGTCTTGCCCGCGCCGACATCGCCCTGCAGCAGGCGGTTCATGCGCCGGTCGCTGGCCATGTCGCCCTCGATCTCGGCCACGGCGCGGGTCTGGGCACGGGTGGGGGCGTAGTCCAGCGCGGCCAGCACCCGCGCGCGCAGATGCCCGTCGCCGCGCGTCTCGCGCCCCGGCTTGCGCCGCGCGGTGGCGCGGGCGAGCGCGAGGGTCAGCTGGTGCGCGAGCAGTTCGTCATAGGCCAGACGGGTCCGTGCGGGGGCGTGCGCGGTGCAATCGGCGTCGGTCTCGGGCGCATGCGCGGCGTGCAGCGCCGCGGCCCAGCCGGGCCAGCCCTCTCGCGCGATGAGCTGCGGGTCGATCCATTCGGGCAGGTCGGGCACGCGCGTGAGCGCCGCCGCCGCCGCGCGCGCCAGCGTCTTCGGCGCGACGCCGCCGATCCGGGTGTAGACGGGCTCCTGCGCGGGCAGTTCGGCGGCGTCTCCGGGTGACAGGATATGGTCGGGGTGGACCATCTGCGCGATGCTGTCGAACAGCTCCACCTTGCCCGAGACCAGCCGCCGCGCGCCGGTCGGCAGCAGCTTTTGCAGGTAGTCGCCGCGGGCGTGGAAGAACACCAGCTGCAGGTCGGTGAGCGCGTCGCGCGCGTCGATCCGGTAGGGGCGGCCGCGGCTGCGCGGGGGGTGATGCGCGCCGATCGTGACCTCGACCGTCAGCGTGGCGGGCAGGGGGTATCCCTGGATCGAGTTGCGCCGCGTGCGGTCGATCACCGCGTGGGGCAGGTGGAACAGCAGGTCGCGCGGGCGTTCGATCCCGGCGCCGGCGAGCGATTTCGCGGTCTTGGGCCCGATCCCTTCGAGCGTTTCGATCTCCGCGAACAGCGGAAACAGGATCTCGGGGCGGCCGGGCATCACGCGCCGATCAGGCGCAGCCAGCCGTCCTCGTCGATCACCTCGACGCCCAGCTCGGCGGCTTTCTTCGCCTTCGAGCCCGCGCCGGGGCCGGCGATCAGCAGGTCGGTTTTCGCCGACACCGAGCCTGCGACCTTGGCACCCAGCGCCTCGGCCCGCGCCTTGGCCTCGGCGCGGGTCATGCGTTCCAGCGTGCCGGTGAAGACCAGCGTCTTGCCGGCCACGGGGCTGTCGGCGGCGGGGCGCTCGGCGTCCTCGATCTGCAGATGCGCGGCGAGCGCGTCGATCTCGGCCAGCTCGGCGTTGAACGATGTGACCAGCGAGGCCGCAAGCACCGGGCCGACGCCGTCGATGGACATGAGCTCGTCCCAGGCCTCGCCCGACTGCGGGGCGGCGGCGATCATGGCGGTGCGGAACGCATCCCAGCTGCCGTAGCGCGAGGCCAGCAGCGCGGCGCTGGTCTCGCCCACATGGCGGATGCCGAGCGCGAAGATCACGCGCGCCAGCGCGATCCGGCGACGCGCGTCGATGGCGGCGAACAGGTTATCGGCGGATTTTTCGCCCCAGCCCTCGCGGTTCCTGACCTGACGGGGGCAGCCGGGGCCGAAGCGGTCCTTCAGGGTAAAGATCTCGGACGGGCGGGTGATCCAGCCGTCGCGCCAGAAGGCTTCGATCTGTTTCGCGCCCAGCCCGTCGATGTCGAACGCCTTGCGCGAGACGAAATGCTTGAGCCGTTCGACGGCCTGCGCGGGGCAGATCAGCCCGCCGGTGCAGCGGCGCACCGAATCGCCTTGCTCGCGCACCGCGTCCGAGCCGCAGTCGGGGCAGGTGGTGGGGAAGGTATAGGGCTGCGCGTCGGCGGGCCGGCGCGCGGGGTCCACATCACGGATCTTGGGGATCACGTCCCCGGCGCGGTAGACCTCGACCCAGTCGCCCACGCGGATGTCGCGCCCCTCGCGGATCGGCGCGCCGGTGCTGTCGCGCCCGGCGATGTAATCCTCGTTGTGCAGCGTCGCGTTGGACACCACCACACCGCCCACCGTGACCGGGGTCAGCCGCGCGACCGGGGACAGCGCGCCGGTGCGGCCCACCTGGATGTCGATCGCCTCCAGCCGCGTCCAGGCGGTTTCGGCGGAGAACTTGTGCGCAATCGCCCAGCGCGGGGTGGTCGAGCGCATGCCCAGCCGGGTCTGAAGTCCCAGGTCGTCGAGCTTGTAGACCATCCCGTCGATGTCATAGCCCAGCGTGGCGCGCTGCGCCTCGATCTCGGCATGCGCGGCCAGCAGCGCGTCCACCCCGTCGCAGCGCCGGGTGAGCGGGTTGACCGCGAAGCCCAGCGCGGCCAGACGCTCCAGCGCGCCCATCTGCGTGTCGGCCAGCGGGTCGGACAGCGCCCCCCAGCCATAGGCCAGGAACCGCAGCGGGCGGGCGCGGGTGATCGCGGCGTCAAGCTGGCGCAGCGACCCGGCCGCGGCATTGCGCGGATTGGCGAAGGTCTTCGCCCCGGCCTCGGCCTGCCTGGCGTTGAGCGCGGCGAAATCGTCGTGGTGCATGTAGACCTCGCCGCGCACCTCGAGCAGATCGGGCGCGCCGCGCAGCCGGGTGGGGATGTCGTCCACGGTGCGGGCGTTGGCGGTCACATCCTCGCCGGTTTCGCCATCGCCGCGGGTGGCGGCATGGACCAGCGCGCCGGATTCGTAGCGCAGCGACAGCGACAGCCCGTCGATCTTGGGCTCGGCGGTGAAGCGCAGCGGCGCATCGGCGGGAAGCCCCAGATAGCGCCGGATGCCAGCGACGAAATCGGCCACATCCTGGGCCGAAAACGCGTTGGCGAGCGACAGCATCCGCTGCGCATGGCGGATCTTGCCGAACCCGTCGGCCGGTGCGGCGCCGACGCGCGCCGAGGGGCTGTCGGCGCGCACCAGCGCGGGAAACCGCGCCTCGATCGCCGCGTTGCGCGCCTTGAGCGCGTCATAGGCGGCGTCGGTGATCTCGGGCGCGTCATCGCGGTGATAGGCGGCATCGGCGCGCGCCAGCACCTGCGCCAGTCGGGCGAGTTCCGCGCGGGCCTCAGCCGCGGTCAGCTCGGGGACGGGGGTATCGGACATGAGCACCTGCGGGCCGAGGGTTTTCCCTGTGATAGGCCCGCCCCCCGGCGCCGTCCAGCGGTGATCCCCATGTGATCCCCATGTGATCCCCCATGTGATTCCCGTGTGATTCCCGTGGCGGCGGCGCTCTGGCTCAGGGGGCGCTGCCCAGTTCGATCAGCACCGCCCCCGCCGCGATCAGGGTCATCAGGATCAGCCGCCGAGGGCCGACACGCTCGCGCAGGATGAACCAGCCGATCAGCGCGGCAAAGACGGTCGAGGTCTCGCGCAGCGCCGCGGCCTCGCCGACCTTGCCCAGCAGCGTGGCCAGCATGATCCCGCCGAAGCTGACATAGCCGATCACCGCCCCGATCACGCCGCGCAGCAACAGCGGCCCCGGCGCCGGCGGGTGCGCCATGCGCCGGTAGCGCAGCCACGCCAGTACCGGAAAATCGAGCGAGGTGACGAAGAAGAACCACACCAGAAACACCAGCGGGTCGGGCGCGGCGCGGATCGCGGCGGCGTCATAGGTGGTGTAGAGCGCGACCATCAGCCCGCCCGCCACCGCCCAGGCCATGCCGATCTTGAGCGCGCGCAGGTCGATGCGCTCCTCGGACAGGTTGCGCGCCGCAAGCAGCAGGATCCCGCCCGACAGCAGCGCCAACCCCAGCCACTGGACCGGCGCGAAGCGCTCGCCGAAGACCGCCATGGCGAAGATCACCGTCACCAGCGGCCCGACCCCGCGCGCCACCGGATAGACCACCGTGAAGGCCGCGCGCTCGAAGGCGAGCGCCATGGTCAGCTTGAAGACGAAATGCAGCCCCACGGCGCCCAGCAGCCACCACCATTCCGCCGCGGTGGGCCAGGGCAGCAGAAGCAACGCCACCGGCGCGGCGAGCCCGCCCATCCACAGATCGATTGACCCGCGCGACAGCCAGGGGTCATGCGCCCCCTTCTGCAGCGCACCGAACACCGCGTGCGCCATCGCCGAGATCAGCGCCAGGATCGTGGCCAGCGTCGCGCCTTCGGGCGTGCCGGCGATAGACAGCAGCCAGTCGCTCATCGCGGCGCGACGTTCGGATCGCAGGGCAGGGGCGGCATCACGGCTCCGGAGGTTGTGACGGTGCTGGCGCCGTCATAGCCGCTCTCGGGCCGGGGGGAAAGCGCACCCCGTCCGCGCCTGGGGGGAGGGCCGCACCCGCGGCCCGACGCGGCGGCGCCCCCCTCGATGGGGGGCGACGGCGCAGCCCCGCCCGACCTTTGCCCGGCGCAGCCCCCGCCCGACCTTCGCTCAGCGGACTCCCATGCCCAGCTGCATCAGCCCGCGCCGCACCGGTGCCGCCGAATACAGCAGATCCAGCCCGCGCGCGCGCAGGTCGCGCAACGGCTGCGCCCCGGCCATCGAGGCGCGGTTGAGCACATCCACTCCGCTCACCCGCGCGCGCACCTCCAGCCAGCGGCGGCGGGTGTAGGCCTCCAGCATCGCGCGTTCGCCCAGCGCCTCGGGTGTCGCCAGGTCCAGCAGCACCCGCAGATCCGCGAGGCTCATGTTCAGCCCCTGTGCGCCGATGGGCGGGACCACATGCGCGGCCTCGGCCATCAGCGCCACGCGTTCGCCGTGGAAGCGTTCGGCCACCTGGCTGATGATCGGCCAGACGGTGCGGCGCGAGGCCAGCCGCAGCGGCCCGAACAGCCCCGCCGAGCGCGCGGTCATCTCGGCCTCGAACGCGGGTTCGGGCAGCGCGGCAAGGCGCGCGGCCTCGGGGCCCGTTTCCATCCACACGATGGCCGAACAGGGCTGGCCGTCGCGGTCGGGCAGCGGAACCAGCGTGAACGGCCCGCCCGAGCGGTGGATCTCGGTCGACACGTTGCCGTGCGGCACCGGGTGGGTGACCGCGAAGGCCAGCGCCTTCTGCCCGTAGCGCGTGGTGGACACGCCGATCCCCAGCGCCGCGCGCAGCATCGAGTTGCGCCCGTCCGCGGCCACCACCAACCGCGCCGCGGCGCTGGTGCCGTCGCTCAGCCGCAAGATCGCCTCGCGCGACCTTGTCGTCACGCCGGTCGCGCCGATGCCGGGGCGGAAGATCACCGTCGGCAGGTCCTCGAGCCGCGCGAGCATCTCGCGGCGCAAGAGCCAGTTGGGCAGATTCCAGCCGAAGGGCTGGTCGGAGACATCGCAGGCGTCGAAATCATGCGCCACGCGCGGCGTGGCGTCGATGCCGCCGGCGTCGACGATGCGCATCACCTGCAGCGGGGTCGCGTGCGGGGCAAGGCGGTCCCACAGCCCGGCGCGGTCAAGCACCGCGACCGAAGGCTGCAGGAACGCCGTGGTCCGCAGATCGGCGCCGTCTGCGCCTTCGTCCGTGACGGGCGGCGCGGGGTCGACGCAGAGCACCGACCAGCCCTCGGACCCGAAGGCGGCCGCGGCCGCCAGCCCCGCCACACCGCCGCCTGCGACGACGATGTCGAACCGCTCGCGCGTCATGGCGCTCTCTCCCCTCAAGTCATCGGCCGGTGGCGATCATCAGCATGATGACAATGCACACTCCCGCCGCCGGGATCACCGACGCCACCAGCCCCGGCAGCCCGAAATTCATCGTCGCGATCACCACGATGTTCAGAAAGACCAGCACCGCCGCCCAGATCGGCCACGGTTCCTCGGCGTTGCGCCAGGTGCTGCGGGACTTCCCGGTGTTGCCGGTGTCGGACATGGTGCCTCCTTCGGTATGCCTTCGCACGCCAGTTAGGACGCCCATCGCCCGCGCGCAGCCGGACGCAGTGTCGCAGGCCTGTGCGCTAGCCCATCGTCACCCGGACCATCACCGCCAGCACGGCGAGCGATGCGACAACGCCGACGACGGTCAGCCCGGCCAGCCCGCCGATGGCGATGCTCGCGACCAGCACCAGCACGGCGACCGCGATGCCGATCCAGATGCCCCAGGGTTCGGGCTCGCGCCGCGGCGCGGGCCGTTTGGTCGTGGTGGTGGTGTCGGACATCGAAGCCCCCTCTCGCTGCACTCTGCGCGTGACACGCGCTGTCGTGCCATCATGACACGCGGCGCAACGTCGCGGCAAGCCACCCTGTCATCGCAGCAGTTGCGACAGAAAGCCGCTCAGCTCGCGCGTGTGATGCTCGATATGCGGCGCGGGCAGCGGTTCGGGGGCCACATGCACGGTGCGCATCCCCATCGCGTGCGGGGCGGCCAGATTGCGGGGGTCATCCTCGAACATCGCCGCGGCGGCCGTTTCCAGACCGTCGGCGGCGAACACAGCCTCGAACGCGGCGCGTTCGGGTTTGGGGCGATACCCGGCGTGCTCGACCCCGTAGATCGCATCGAACAGCCCCGTCAGTCCGCGCGCCGCGATCACGCGCTCGGCATAGGCGGCCGAGCCGTTGGTGTAGACGATGCACCGCCCCGGCAGCGCATCGATCCGCGCGCGCAGCTCGCGATCCTCGGGCACCGCCGAAAAGTCGATGTCGTGGACCGCGTGCAGGTAGGGGCCCGGGTCCATTGCATGTTCGCGCATCAGCCCGGCCAGCGTGGTGCCGTATTCGACCCAGTATTGCTGCCGAAGCCGGCAGGCGGTGTCGTGGTCGACCTGCAGCGCCTCCATCACGAAGGCGGTCATCCGCGCGCGGACCTGCTCGAACAGGTCGATCTCGGGCGGGTAGAGGGTGTTGTCGAGGTCGAACACCCAGTGGCGGACATGGGCAAAGGCGTGCGCGGGCATTTGCGGCAGATAGCTTCACGCACGGGCGTAATCAAGCCGCACCGACGCCAAAGGGTTGCGGCGCGCGGAAAATGCGGCTCTATAGGCGCATCGCCACGCCCGGAGAGCCGATGTCCGAAGCCCGCCCGCAGACCGACGCCTACAAGCTGATCCTCGATGCCATCGACGTGGGCGTCTACAAGCCCGGCGATCGGCTGGTGGAATCGGAACTGGCCGAGCGTTTCGGCGTCTCGCGCACCCCGATCCGCGAGGCGCTGCAGCGGCTGGAGACGCAATCGCTGCTGACCCGTGACGGTCGGTCGCTGATCGTCGCGTCGCTCGATCACAACCAGCTGGCCGAACTTTACGTGGTCCGCGCCGAACTCGAAGGGCTGGCCGCGCGGCTGGCGGCGCGTCACGCCACCGCCGAGGAAATCCGCATCCTGCGCCGCATGATCGAGGACGACGGCGCGCTGCTGAACGACCCCGAGGCGATGAGCCGCGCCAACCGCCGCTTTCACAAGCAGATCCACCTGGCCTCGCACAACCGCTATCTCGTCCAGCAGCTCGATCTCGTGCACCGCTCGATGGCGCTTCTGGCCAGCACCTCGATCGCGGCCGAAGGGCGCCCCGCCGAGACCGTGGCCGAGCATTCCGCCATCGTCGAGGCCATCGCCGCCGGCGACGGCGATACCGCCTATCAAAGGCTCAAGGATCATATCTCGCGCGCCTATGAAACGCGGCTGCGGCTTGACAGCATGCACCCCTCGCGCACCGCGCTGTAACGGGCAGGGGCCTGAGTCGCGCCTCGCCCGCCTCGCCTCGCCCGCCGCGCCTCGCGTCTTGCTTCCGGGCGCGGGGGGGGGCGAGAACCCGCAGAGACCGGCGATAGAGACCGGCGATAGAGACCGGCGATAGAGACCGGCGATCACGCCTCCGTGTCGCGCACCAGCACGGTGTTCCCCGCTCCCTTGCGCACCTCGAACGGGCCGGCGGTGCGCATCAGGTCGCTGAGCTTGGCGCAGCCGTAGTTGCGGCTGTCGAAATCGGGGTTGGCGGCGGTGATGTATTGCCCCAGCGGGCCGAGCGAAAACCACTCGTCGTCCTGATCGATGGTCGCCATCGCCGCGCGGATCAGCGGCACCGCATCGGCAGGGGCGGCCTTGCGCGGGGCCTTCTTCGCGTCGGCCTCGGGCTCGGGCAGGATGTTCTCGACGAAGATGAACCGCTTGCAGGCCTTGCGGAACGCCTCGGGGGTCTTCTGCTGGCCGATCCCGTAGACATCGAGCCCCTGTTCGCGGATGCGGCTGGCCAGCCGCGTGAAGTCGCTGTCCGAACTGATCAGCACGAAGCCGTCGAAGCGCCCCGAATGCAGCAGATCCATCGCGTCGATCACCAGGGCGATGTCGCTCGAGTTCTTGCCCACGGTGTTGGCCGGCTGAAAATGCGGCACCAGCGCCAGCGGCGCGAGCTTCTTCTCCCAGCCCGACATCGAATCGCGCGAAAAGTCGCCGTAGACGCGCCGCACGCTCGCCTCGCCCAGCGCTGCGATCTCGTCGAAGATCGCCTCGGCCCAGCGCGGCGAGGAATTGTCCGCATCGATCAGAACCGCCAGCAGCGGAATGCCTGCGCGTGCCATGTGCCTCCTTGCTCCGGGGATGTCCCGGCTCGTGTTTCGTAACGGCGCTATCAGAGTTGGCGATACATCACCAGCGCATCCACGAAGCCCGCGGTGGGATGGCGGAACGCGCCGGGCAGGCGGCCGACGGTGTCGAAGCCATGCGCGCGCCACAGCGCGATGGCACGGGTGTTGGTCGCGACCACGAAGTTGAACTGCATGGCGTGGAACCCTGCGGCGCGCGCGGTGTCGAGCGCATGGCCCAGCATCGCCCGCGCGACGCCGCGCCCCTGCGCGGCCCGGGCGGTCACGAAGCCGCAATTGCACACATGCGCCCCGCCCCCGCCCTGGTTGGGGCACAGGTAGTAGCTGCCCAGCAGGTCACCGCCTGCCTCGGCCACAAAGGCGCGGTGCGTGCCCCCGCACCACCACGCAAGCGCCGCCGCGCGGTCGATATCGGGGTCGATGGCATAGGTGTCGCCAGCGCGCAGAACCGGCTCCAGCAGCCCCCAGAGCGCGGGGTGATCGTCGGCGACTACCCGGCGCAGCACGGGCGGCGTGCGGATCGCGGATGCGGTGTCGGGTTCGGGTTCGGGTTCGGGTGGCATCGGGACTCCTCGTCATGCCCGGCAAGGGTGCGGCAGCTTCTTGCCGAGTGCAAGCACCGCGGGTTGACCCATTCGCGCGGGATCCCGATGGTGCGGCCGTGATCCTCCAGCGGCAGGAGACAACATGCGCACCACCACCATCATCGCCGCCGGGCTGCTCGCACTCGCCGCCTGCGCGGCGCCCCCGGCGGATCCCCCAGCCGTCGACTCGTGCGGCGCCGCGGGCCTTCAGCACCTTGTGGGCGCGCCGCTGCCCGATGACTTCGCACTCCCGGACCCCGCGCGCGTCTTCGACCGCGGCGACCCGGTGACGATGGATTTCAGACCCGAGCGTCTGAACGTCGAACTCGACCCCGAGAGCCGACGCGTGGATCGCGTGTTCTGCGGCTGAGCGCGCGCGGCGCCGCGGGCTTGATTTCCGGGACGGCGCAGCGCAGGCTGCGCGCATGAACACCCATAACATTCCCCGGCCCGGCGCCGACGACCGGGTCAGCTTCGACCGGCGCGAACTGGGCCAGATCCTGGGGCTCTACGGGCGCATGGTGGCGGCCGGAGAGTGGCGTGATTACGCGATCTCGATGCTGCGGGACCGAGCCGTGTTCTCGGTGTTCCGGCGCGCCGCCGAACAGCCGCTCTACCGGATCGAGAAGTCGCCGCGCCTGCGTCAGCGGCAGGGCATGTATGCGGTGGTGGGGATGGACGGACGCATCCTCAAGCGCGGGCATGAGTTGCCACAGGTGCTGCGCGTGCTCGAGCGCAAGCTGATCCGCGCCATCGACGACTGAGTGCCGCAGCCGCGCCGCCCGGGCGAAGCGCCCACCCACCCGCCCGTCGCGCTTCGCCCGGGCGGCGCGGCTGCGGCGCGTTGCGCCGGGGTCGGCGATCACGAGGTCAGCCCGGTGGCCGCGCCGCTCCGCCTGCGCTGCGCGCGTGCGGAGTGCGACGGGCGGGTGGGTGGGCACTCCGCGCGGGCGCAGCGCAGGCGGAGCGGTGTTGGGGCGCGTCAGGTCCCGAGGCACCAGCGCAGGATGGCCTTCTGCGCGTGGAGACGGTTTTCGGCCTCGTCCCAGATCACCGATTGCGGGCCGTCCATCACCGAATTGGTGACCTCTTCCTCGCGGTGGGCGGGCAGGCAGTGCATGAACAGCGCCTCGGGGCTGGCGGCGGCCATCAGCGCATCGTTGACCTGATAGGCGCGCAGCAGGGTGTGGCGGCGTTCGCGCGTGGACTGGCTGTCATGCATGCTGACCCATGTGTCGGTCACCACCAGATCGGCACCCCTCATGGCCACGAAGGGGTCGCGCTCGATCTCGACCCGGCTGCCGCGGTCGCGGGCGAAGGCCACCGCCTTGGGGTCGGGGTCCAGCGCTTCGGGGCCGGTGAAGGTCAGGTCGAACCCGAACTGCCCGGCGGCGTGCAGGAACGACGCGCAGACATTGTTCCCGTCACCCGACCATACGACCTTGCGCCCGGCGATGGGGCCACGGTGTTCCTCGAACGTCATCACGTCGGCCATGATCTGGCACGGGTGGCTTTCATTGGTCAGCCCGTTGATCACCGGCACGGTGGCGTGCTCGGCGAGTTCGTGCAGCACCGCCTCGTCGAAGGTGCGGATCATGATCAGATCGACGAAGCGCGACAGCACGCGGGCGGTGTCGGCGATGGTCTCGCCATGGCCCAGCTGCAGCTCGGAGCCCGACAGCACCATCGTCTGCCCGCCCATCTGCCGCACGCCCAGATCGAAGCTGATCCGCGTGCGGGTCGAGGGTTTCTCGAACACCAGCGCGACCATGCGGTCCTTCAGCGCGGGGTCGCTGTCGGGGGCGGCGCGCGGGGCGCCGTCGCGGGCGGACTTGATCGCGCGGGCCTTGTCCAGGATGGCGCGCAGCGCGTCCGCGTCGGTGGTGTGCAGGTCGAGAAAATGCGGCATCGTGGGGGCTCCGGAGGCGCGGGGTCAGGCAGGCTGCAGGGCGGCGACGGCGGTGCCGAGCCGACGCGCGGCCTCGGCGATTTCGTCGTCGGTGATGGTCAGCGGTGGCAGCACGCGCACCACGTTGTCGGCGGCGGGGACCAGCAGGAGGCCCGCATCGCGCGCGGCCTTGACGACATCGGTGTTTGGCACCGCGCAGGCGATCCCCAGCAACAGCCCCTTGCCGCGCACGCCCGTCAGCACGCCGGGACGCGCGGCGACCAGCGCGTCAAGCTGCGCGCGCAGCGCCGCGCCCTTGCGCGTCACCTCGGCCAGAAACGCGGGGTCGGTAAGGAAGTCCATCACCCGCGACCCCACCGTGCAGGCCAGCGGGTTGCCGCCATAGGTCGACCCGTGGCTGCCTGCGGTCATCGCCTGCGCCGCGCGCGCCGTCGCCAGCACGCCGCCCAGCGGGAAGCCGCCGCCGATGCCCTTGGCGATCATCATGATGTCTGGGGTGACGCCCGCCCATTCATGCGCAAACAGCTTGCCGGTCCGGCCCATGCCGCACTGCACCTCGTCGAACACCAGCAGCGTGCCGGTCCGGTCGCAGGCCGCGCGCAGCCCCTGCAGGCAGGCCGCGGGCAGGGCGCGGATACCGCCTTCGCCCTGGATCGGTTCGACCAGCACCGCGGCGACGGTGTCATCCAGCGCAGCCTCCAGCGCGGCGTGATCGCCGAAGGGCAGGGTGCGGAACCCGGGCAACAGCGGCGCGAAACCGTCGGCCATCCTGGTGCTGCCGGCGGCCGAGATCGCGGCGATCGACCGGCCGTGAAACGCGCCCTCGAAGGTCAGGATGGTCTGCCGTTCCGGCGCTCCGGCCGCGTGCCAGTAGCGGCGCACCATCTTGACGGCAAGCTCCAGCGCCTCGGTCCCCGAATTGGTGAAGAAGGCGGTGTCGGCGAAGGTGGCGTCGACCATCTTGCGCGCCAGCTCCTCCTGCGCGGGGATGGTGAACAGGTTCGAGCTGTGCCACAGCCGTCCCGCCTGCGCGACCAGCGCCTCCACCAGCGCCGGGTGCGCGTGGCCCAGTGCGTTCACCGCGATCCCCGAGGTCAGGTCCAGATAGCGGCGCCCGTCGGTGTCGATCAGCCAGCTGCCCTCGCCACGATCGACGGCGATAGGGGCCCGGGAATAGGTCGGAAGGACAGGGGGAAAGGGTTGGGCATCCATGGGGCAGGTCCTGTAGGGCGCTGCGCGCGACGGCCGGGACCGCATCACGCAAGCGGAGGGCAGGGGAGAGGAGGGGAGAGAGACCGCGCACGCAGGCCGCATCCACCGCTCAGCGGGGGCGACGTCGCAGGAAGGGGGCGCGGGGCGTGGTCATGGCGGTTCGCGTAGCCCGGCGCGCGCGGCTTGTCCAGCGAAAATGCGTGCGTGGGGCGTGGCGGCTGCGCAAGGCGGTTGCGAAGGCCGGGGTTCGGGCGTATCTGTGCCGCATGTGCAGATACTTCGACATGAGCGATCGCGCGCGCCTGCCGCAGCGGTTCGTGTGCGTGAACCGATCGGTGCTTGCGCGCCCGGGCTGAGCGCCGCGCGCCGCGGCGTCGCCCCTTCTGCTTACCCCCCCTGACCCGAGAGAGTGCCATGACCGCTCCGAAAACGCTCTATGACAAGATCTGGGACGCCCATGTCGTCCATGCCGACCCCGACGGCACGTCGCTTCTGTATATCGACCGCCATCTGGTGCACGAGGTCACCAGCCCGCAGGCCTTCGAGGGGCTGCGCATGGCGGGCCGCACCGTGCGCGCGCCCCAGCGCACCATCGCCGTGCCCGACCACAACGTTCCCACCACCCCCGACCGCGAGAAGGGGATCGAGAACGAGGACAGCCGCATCCAGGTCGAGGCGCTGGACCGCAATGCGCGCGAGTTCGGGATCAACTACTACCCCGTCAACGACATCCGTCAGGGGATCGTGCACATCGTCGGCCCCGAACAGGGCTGGACGCTGCCGGGCATGACGGTGGTCTGCGGCGACAGCCACACCGCCACGCATGGCGCCTTCGGCGCGCTGGCGCATGGCATCGGCACCTCCGAGGTCGAACACGTTCTGGCCACGCAGACGCTGATCCAGAGCAAATCGAGGAACATGAAGGTCGAGATCACCGGGAAACTGCCCCCCGGTGTGACCGCCAAGGACATCACGCTGACGGTGATCGGGCGCACCGGCACCGCCGGCGGCACCGGCCATGTGATCGAATACTGCGGCGAGGCGATCCGCGCGCTGAGCATGGAAGGCCGCATGACGGTGTGCAACATGGCGATCGAGGGCGGCGCACGCGCCGGGCTGATCGCGCCTGACGACAAGACCTTCGAGTATATCAAGGGCCGCCCCCACGCGCCGAAGGGCGCGCAGTGGGAAGCGGCGCTTGCCTGGTGGAAGACGCTGAAATCGGACGAGGGCGCGCATTGGGACAAGGTGGTGACCATCGCCGCCGAGGACATCGCCCCCGTCGTCACCTGGGGGACCAGCCCCGAGGACGTGCTGCCCATCACCGGCGCGGTGCCCGCCCCCGAGAGCTTCTCGGGCGGCAAGGTCGAGGCTGCGCGCCGCGCGCTCGACTACATGGGGCTCAAGCCCGGCCAGAAGCTCGAAGAGATCGAGATCGACACGGTGTTTCTGGGCTCGTGCACCAATGGCCGGATCGAGGATCTGCGCGCCGCCGCCGAAATCCTGCGCGGCCGCAAGATCGCCGTGAAGCGCGCGATGGTGGTCCCCGGTTCGGGGCTGGTGCGCGCGCAGGCCGAGGAAGAGGGCCTGGCGCAGGTGTTCATCGATGCGGGGTTTGAGTGGCGGATGGCCGGGTGCTCCATGTGCCTGGCGATGAACCCCGACCAGCTGGCCCCGGGGGAGCGCTGCGCGGCGACCTCGAACCGCAATTTCGAAGGCCGCCAGGGCCGCGGCGGGCGCACACACCTGATGTCGCCGGCGATGGCCGCCGCCGCGGCGATCACGGGGCGGCTGACCGATGTGCGCGAGATCATGGCCGAGCCGGTCTGACCCTGTGCGCGCATCGCAGGGGGACCTGGAACAGGGCGCGGTGTCATCGCGGCGCCTGAGCGTGCTTGTGGTGGCCGAGGCCGCCAACCCCGACTGGGTCAGCGTGCCGCTGGTCGGCTGGTCGCTGGCGCAGGCGTTGCGCGGGCACGTGGATGTGCATCTTGTCACCCAGTTGCGCAATCGCGACGCGATCCTGCGCGCCGGGCTGCGCGAGGGAGAAGAGTTCACCGCTATCGACTCCGAAACCGTCGCCCGCCCCGTGTACCGCGCGAGCGAGCTGCTGCGGATGGGGCAGGGCAGGGGCTGGACGCTGACCACGGCGCTTGCCGCGCGCCTGTCCTACCCGTATTTCGAGCGCCTTGTCTGGCGCGCATTCCGCGGCCGGCTGGCCGCGGGAGCGTTCGATTTGGTGCACCGCATCACGCCGCTTACTCCCACGGCGAATTCCAGCCTTGCACCGCGATGTGCGCGGCTCGGCGTGCCGTTCATCCTTGGCCCGCTCAATGGCGGCGCGCCCTGGCCGGCGGGGTTCGACCGCGAGCGACGGCGCGAACGCGAATGGCTGTCATACTTGCGCGCCGCTTACCGGGTGTCGCTGTCGCGTCGGCGGATGCTGGATGCGGCGGCGGTGATCATCGCCGGGTCCGGGCACACCGCCGGCGAAATCCCGGCGCGGTACCGCCCGAAACTGGCGCGCATCCCGGAAAACGGCATCGATCCGCAGCGGTTCACCGCGCGTGCCCGGCCGCGTGCGGCACCGCCCCTGCGTGGCTGCTTCATCGGCCGGCTGGTGCCCTACAAGGGCCCTGACATGCTTATCGAGGCCGCGCTGCCGCATCTGCGCGCCGGTCGCTTGCAGCTTGATATCGTGGGCGATGGCCCGATGCGGGACGCGCTGCACGCGCAAGTCGCTGCCGCAGGCGTGGTCGATGCGGTGACCTTTCACGGCTGGCTGGCGCATGGGCAGGTGCACGACGTCCTGGCGCGCGCCGATCTGATGCCGTTCCCGTCGATCCGCGAATTCGGCGGCGGCGTGGTGCTGGAGGCCATGGCCACCGGCGTGGTGCCGGTGGTATGCGACTATGCCGGTCCAGGCGAGCTGGTCGATGCGGAAACCGGCTACAAGGTGCCCATCGGCAGCCGCGCCGAGGTGATCGCCGGGTTTCGTGACACGTTGGGCGCCATTCTGGACGATCCGTCAGACCTGCAGCGGCGGTCCGACGCCGGCCTGCGCCGGATCGCCGCGCGGTTCACATGGGACCGCAAGGCCGCGCAGATCCTGGAGCTTTATCGCTGGGCGCTTGACAGCGCGGGGCCGATCCCGCATGGCCAGTTGCCCGCCCCCACAGCCCCTCAGGCACAAGGAGCCCGATCATGACGCCCTTCAGCACGCTCACCGCGGTTGCCGCGCCCATGCCGCTGGTCAATATCGACACCGACATGATCATCCCCAAGCAGTTCCTGAAGACGATCAAGCGCACCGGGCTGGGCAAGAACCTGTTCGACGAGATGCGCTATGATGACAACGGCA
>LFIK01000042.1_pt1 | contig 77774 bp, 77 predicted proteins | sample 643401 | NCBI WGS metagenome assembly LFIK01 (sample SAMN03777447, study PRJNA286221) | soda lake metagenome | biome: soda lake; feature: Kulunda steppe; material: water; isolation source: sample T5-Br brine of Lake Tanatar-5 | place: Russia: Kulunda steppe | collected 2010-07
GCCTGGCGTTTTTCCGGGTCGGAGAGCACTTCGTAGGCTTCACTGGCCTCCTTGAACTTGGTCTCTGACTCCGGATTGTCCTTGTTGCGATCCGGGTGATGCTTCATGGCCAGTCGGCGGTAGGCTTTCTTGACCTCTTTGGCATCGGCGGAACGGTCGATGCCCAGGACTTCGTAGTAATCGCGTTTGGACATAATAAAAGTGGCTTCTTTCTATTCGGTTGACAGTAAGCAGTCGACAGCTGACCGTAAAGCAGGCGTTACTCACGCTGCGTTAAAGTCAACTGTCGACTGTCTACTCTTTACAAGAGCGGATTATGATAGCACAAGGGCCGGACGGTGTGATTGCCCTCCGGCCCTGCAGGTTGTGCCTTACTTCTTGTCTTCTTCCTTGACCTCTTCGAACTCGGCATCAACGGCATCGTCGCCGCCTGCTTCGCCACCCGCGGCCTGCTCGGCGCCGGCTTCTGCAGCGCCTTCGGCACCGGCCGCCTGCTCAGAGTACAGCTTCTGAGCCAGAGTCGAGGACGCTTCAGTGAGCGCGTTGGTCTTGGCTTCGATGTCGTCCTTGTCGCCTTCTTTCAGCGCGGCTTCCAGGTCGGTAATCGCGGACTCGATGGCCTGCTTCTCGTCCTCGGTCGCCTTGTCACCGGCTTCTTCCAGTGTCTTGCGCGTCGCGTGGATCATGCCATCGGCCGTGTTGCGTGCCTGCACCAGTTCTTCGAACTTGCGATCTTCCTCGGCATTGGCCTCGGCGTCTTTCTCCATCTGTTCGACTTCTTCGTCGCTCAGACCGGAAGAGGCCTTGATGACGATGGACTGTTCCTTGCCGGTGCCCTTGTCTTTGGCCGACACGTTCAGGATGCCGTTGGCATCGATGTCGAAGGCCACTTCGATCTGCGGTACACCGCGCGGAGCGGGCGGAATGTCTGCCAGGTCAAACCGACCCAGTGACTTGTTGGACGCTGCCTGCTTGCGCTCGCCTTGAACCACGTGAATGGTCACGGCGGTCTGGTTGTCGTCGGCAGTCGAGAACACCTGAGTCTTCTTGGTCGGAATGGTGGTGTTCTTCTCGATCAGAGGCGTCATGACGCCGCCCATGGTTTCGATACCCAGGGTCAACGGCGTGACGTCCAGCAGCAGTACGTCTTTTACATCGCCCGACAGTACTGCACCCTGCAGGGCCGCACCCATGGCCACTGCTTCGTCCGGGTTCACGTCTTTGCGTGGTTCCTTGTTGAAGAAGTCTTTCACCTTCTGCTGCACCAGTGGCATGCGGGTCTGACCGCCTACCAGGATTACTTCGTCGATGTCTGCCAGGTCGATATCGGCGTCTTTCAGAGCCGTCCGGCACGGGTCGATGGAGCGGTCCACCAGGTCTTCCACCAGGCTTTCCAGCTTGGCACGGGTCACCTTCACGTTCAGGTGTTTCGGGCCGTTCTGGTCGGCGGTGATGTACGGCAGATTCACATCGGTCTGCTGGGCAGACGACAGTTCTACCTTGGCTTTTTCAGCGGCTTCTTTCAGGCGCTGCATGGCCAGTGAATCACCTTTCAGGTCGATACCGCTGTCTTTCTTGAACTGGTCAGCCAGGTAGTTGATCAGTTTCAGATCGAAGTCTTCACCACCCAGGAAGGTGTCACCATTGGTGGACAGCACTTCTACCTGAGTCTCACCGTCGACATCGGCAATCTCTATGATGGAGATATCGAAGGTACCGCCGCCCAGGTCGTAGACGGCCACGGTGCGGTCACCGGTTTTCTTGTCCAGGCCATAGGCCAGGGCGGCCGCTGTCGGTTCGTTGATGATGCGCTTGACTTCCAGACCGGCGATACGGCCGGCGTCCTTGGTAGCCTGGCGCTGGCTGTCGTTGAAGTAGGCCGGTACGGTGATGACGGCCTCGGTGACTTTCTCACCCAGGTAGTCTTCCGCGGACTTCTTCATCTTTTTCAGCACTTCGGCAGAAATCTGGGGCGGTGCTTTCTTGTCGCCCTTCACTTCTACCCAGGCATCGCCGTTTTCGGCTTCAATGATCTTGTAAGGCACCATTTCGATGTCTTTCTGCACCACGTCGTCCTTGAAGCGACGACCGATCAGGCGCTTGACCGCGTAAACGGTGTTGTGCGGGTTGGTGACCGCCTGACGCTTGGCAGGCTGACCTACCAATACTTCATCGTCGTCGGTGTACGCGACGATGGACGGCGTTGTGCGATCGCCTTCAGCGTTTTCCAGAACGCGCGTTTTGTCGCCGTCCAGAATCGCCAGGCAGGAATTGGTCGTGCCCAGGTCGATACCGATGATCTTACCCATGTTGCATCACTCCTCAGTATTCGTTTGCAATTGGCTGATATATGGGTATCAGCCTGTTTATTTCAAGTGAAAGTCCTGAAACAGCCGTCAATCAGGCCGTTTCGTCAATGTTTGGTTTCTTGCTGTCCGGTCCGCCCTTGGACACCATCACCATGGCCGGGCGAATCAGCCGGTCATTCAGGGTGTAGCCCTTCTGCACCACCGTGAGTACGGTGTTGGCTGGCACGTCCGGGTTCTCGACCATGGACATGGCCTGATGCAGTTGCGGATCGAAGATTTCCCCCACCGGGTTCAGTGCCACCACGGAGGACTTCACCAGTGTGTCCGAGAACGATTTCTCGGTGAGTTCGATGCCTTCCATTACCGCCTTGGCGGGACCGTCTTCCAGGCCTTCGCCGGCTTCCAGAGCACGCTCCAGGTTGTCCTTGACCGGCAGCAGTTCCTTGATCAGCTTTTCCTGGCTGTACTTGTGTGCGGCCTCGATGTCTTTTTCCGCCCGGCGGCGAATGTTGTGGCTCTCGGCTTCTGCACGGAGCACGGCTTCCTTCAGACGGTCGATTTCTTCCTGACTGGCCTTCAACTGAGCCACCAGGTCTTCTACACTCACGTCTTCGCTGGTGGGCTGTTCACCCTGCTCAGTGCTCTGTTCATCAGCGGCCTGTTCCGGCGCGACGTCTTCAGCGGTATTCAGCGTCTCGTCCGCCACGGCCTCGTCGGGTTGCTTGTTTGGCTCATCTGCCGACATCGTGGGTCTCTCCCTACAGGGTTATTCGTTTCGGTTCCGCAGAGTTGGGGGCTGGTCACAAGAACTTCAACCCCTGACCGGGCCCGGATGTGATTCTCGGAAACACACGGCTTGACCTGACACATTTTTACTGTATATGCTTACAGTAATTATTCTCCGTCGCTGACTGCAGGAGTCTCCTATGCTCTGTTACCTCAACATCCGCAATTTCATCATTGCCCGGGCCATTGATCTGGACGTACAGAACGGCCTGACCGTGTTGTCCGGTGAAACCGGCGCGGGCAAATCCATCATTCTGGATGCGCTGATGCTGCTGGCCGGCGGGCGGGCGGATTCCAACCAGGTGCGCCACGGAGAAGAAAAAGCCGATCTCAGCGCCACCTTCATGGTGAAACCGGACTCCCAGGCAGGCAAGTGGCTCCATGAGCAGGAACTGTGGCAGGAAGGCGAATGCGTGGTGCGCCGCGTCATTACTGCGGACGGGCGTTCACGGGCCTTTATCAACGGGACGTCGGTGCCTGTCGCCCGGCTGCGGGATTTTGGCGACCTCGTCCTGCAGATTCACGCCCAGCACGAACACCAGCGCCTGATGCGCCCGGAGCAGCATCTGTCCATCCTCGACAGCTACGCCCAGCCCGGAGACCTGTTGCGTACGGTGACCTCCACCTATCAGGAATGGCGGGAGGTCAGGAAACGGCACCGACACCTGCATGAAAATGCCGAACAGGCTTCTGCCGAATATCAGTTGATGACCTACCAACTGGATGAACTCAATGAACTGGACCTGGGCGACGACGAACTGACGGCTCTGGAAAACGAGCAGAAAGCCCTGAGCCATGGGGAAGCCATGATGCAGACGGCCAGCCAGGTGTCGCAGTGGCTGAACTCCGAAGCCGGTGACACGGACATCATGGGGCTGATCAATCAATCCGTGCAGGCCATGGAGCCCCACGCAGAGCTCAACAAGACACTGACCAATGCGCTGACCCTGATGAAAGAGGCCCAGGTACAGCTCAACGAAGCCGGGTCCGATCTGGCACACTTTGCGGAAGACTTCGAGTGGGATCCGGAACGTTTGGTGGAAGTCGAAAAGCGCTTGAGTGCCATTTACGACGTGGCGCGCAAACACAACTGCCGGGCCGAAGAACTGCCGGCGTTGCGTGCGGATCTGGCTGCCAAAACCGAGGCGTTCAGCGCCGATGAAAACACACTGGAAACCCTGTCAGCCCGGGAAATGGAGCTGGCTCAGGCGTATCAGACTCAGGCAGAAAAGCTATCTGCCCTGCGCACGAAGGCCGGCGAAAAACTGGCGGAGGCGCTGGCTCAGCAACTGCACAAACTGAACATGCCCCATGCCGAAATCATCTGCCGGGTCACCCCGCAGTCGGACAAGGCCGGACCCAAAGGCATTGATGACGTGGAACTGTGTTTGTCTGCCAACCCTGGGCAACCGGTGCAGCCTCTGCACAAAGCGGCTTCAGGCGGTGAGTTGTCGCGCATCGCTCTGGCGATTCAGGTGGTGGCCCAGCAGACGCAGAAAGCACCGACGCTGTTCTTTGACGAGGTGGATGTGGGCATCAGTGGCGCCACCGCCGAGGAAGTGGGCCGCCTGATTAGACAGCTCAGCGACCACAGCCAGATTCTGTGTATTACTCACCTGCCCCAGGTGGCGTCCTTCGGACATCACCACTGGCTGGTGGAAAAACATGTGCAGGACAATGAAACCTTGTCGGAAGTGGCCGCTCTGGATGCCGACGCCCGCACTCAGGAAGTGGCGCGGTTGATTTCCGGCAGCCGGGTGACCGAAACCACCCTGTCACACGCTAGAGACCTCCTTGCCGCCCCCATGATGCATTGATTGCGGGGCTTTTTGTGCTGAGGGGGCTTGCCCCCGACCATAGGAGGAAGGGTTTCACTGGGAGCCTGCTGGCACCAGCCCAATTGACACAGGCCCCCACCAGGCACCCGTATCCTACAGTCGCGGCCAAGGCCGCTCACCACAGCAGGTTAAGCCCACCACAGCTGGTTAGCTCAACACAGGTGGTGGCTCTTATGAAGATTTGGGGCGGACGTAGAGCACCAAGCTGTGGTCAACCAGCTCATAGCCATGCTCTTCGGCAATTTCCTGCTGGCGGCGCTCAATCACTTCATCCATGAATTCGATCACGGAATTGTCTTCCACTGACACCATATGGTCATGATGCTCGCCATCGTCCAGCTCAAAGAGCGCATGGCCCCCATCAAAGTTGTGCCGGACCACCAGGCCGGCGGCCTCAAACTGGGTGAGAACTCGGTAGACAGTCGCCAACCCGATCTCTTCTCCCGCCTCAATAAGCTGTCGGTAGACATCTTCAGCACTGAGGTGTCTGGGTTCCGCGTTCTCCAACATCTCGAGAATTTTCAATCGCGGCAGGGTCACCTTGAGACCTGCTTTTTTCAGCTCAGCGTTGCTCACTGGCGTGTCCTCCGTTTTATGCCCGATCGGCTTTTGCCGCCCGATTGGCGCGGGCCTGTTTAGGGTCGATCAACAAGGGGCGATAGATTTCGACCCGCTGCCCTTCTTCGACTGCTGTCTGTTCCGGCTTGGGTACTTTCTTTCCAAAGATGCCCAGCGGAGCCGCTTCAAGGTCCAGCCCTGGAAATAGTTCATCCAGTTGGCTGCGCCTGGCCGCTTCCCTTACCGTTGTGCCACCTGGCACGGTAAGCGAGACAATACGCTGCTTCTCCGGGGTAGCATAGGCCACTTCAATATGTACGTCAGCCATAAATCTGTTTTGCTCGCGAATGGAAACGATCCACCAGCTTATCAGCCATTCGTCCGACCACCGGTTCCATTATCATTTTAAGACCAAAACCGCGCACCTCAAACTCCAACTCGAAACGTATATCCGTCGCTGTGCCGTTTTCGGTGAAAAACCACTCTCCGTGGAGGTGCTTGAAGGGACCACTGACCAGTTCCATGCTCATCCAGCCAGGAGGCCGCAATCGGTTGCGCGTAGAGAATACCTCTTTAACCGGGCCCTTGTGCACTTCTAGCTCTGCCGATACCGACTCGTCCGATTCGCTCAGTACGCGTACCCGGGAAATCTCCGGCAGGAATTCCGGATACGACCGGATATCGTGTACCAGATCATACATTTGTTGCGGCGAATACGGCACCAGGGCCCGCCGGGCGATTTTCATGAAGACTCCCAATGCCAGTGTCTGTAGCGCCAGACACTCCAACTCAACACAAGCACCAGCGCCAGCAGAAGCAGCTGGAATGACCAGTGTACACTCCACGCTGTTTCCACCTGCACAACCAGCACCGATAAAAGGGCGACGGTTGTAACAAATTTGAGACTGAACCGCCAGAGTTTGAACCGGTGTTCGTAGGTGGGCCGCAACTCGTCGACACTGTGTTGAGCAGGCATTACCCAGCCGGCGAATATCACCAGCAACAGACACACGGCCGGCAGAATCAGATTGCCCGGCACGGTCGCCACCCAGTCCAGTATGGTGGCACCGTAAAAGCGGACTTCGCGCCAGACATTGAACGACAACACAATCAGCGAACCCACCAGCCAGACCAGCGACATGGCGGTGAGTGCCGCCCAGTGCCGGGGCATCAGGTAACGTTCATGCAGCCACATGACGCTGTTTTTCACCAAAAACAAGCCAGTGGACACGCCACTGAACAACAGCACGGTGAAGAAGAGCAACACCCAGCCCGTACTGTTCTCGGCCTGGTTCATGCTCAACGGCAAGTCGATGAAGATAAAATCAATGGCGTCGGTGACATCGCCCAGAGACACAAAGCCGAGCACCGAGGCGGCAAACACCAGTGACCAGAGCAGGTCAATCAACACGACCCAGAGCGCGGTGGCGCCAATGGATATCCTGTGATCCATATGAGCACCGAGAACCAGGCTGATGCCCAGCCCCAGGCTTAAGCTGTAGAAGGACAAGGCAGCGGCACGCACCCAAGTATCCAGAGATACCGTGCCGGGATGGACATCCAGCAACTGGTCCACGCCGTCAGCCCAGACACCATTCTGCCACGCCCACCAGCCAAGCCCTGCCACACCCGCGAATAGCACCACCGCCATGGCCGCAACGGGCAACTGTAAACCCCACTGAGACGGCAACGCCAAACCAATGAACACCAATACGCAGACGATGGTATGAAGAAGGATCATGCGGCCGGGGTTCGCCACCAGTTCGGCGAGTACGAACCGCCAGTCCGATTCGGTGGCAGGCAGGTTGCCTGAAGCCGCCCGCCCGATGTACTCCAGTGCCCAGCTGGAAAACGCCAGATAATAGGCCGCAATCAGCGCCCCGGTGACCACGATCACCATGCCGAGATAGCGCCATTTTTGTGAAACGAATGCCTCTGCTGACAGGTGCGCCAGGCTGTGTGGCACGCTGTGTCGCGCCCGCCGCCCAATCATCAGTTCGGTCATGATAATGGGCACCGCCACCAGCAGGTGGGCTGCCAGGTAGGCCACCACAAAGGCACCACCACCCTGCCCGGCGGCGAGAGGAAAGCTGAACGCATTGTTCAGGCTGATGACCGCGCCGCTGAGCGCAAGCGCAAACAACCATCGATGGCGCCAGAAATTATGGTGAACCAGAACTGCCATACCGGGGAAACCCATAGCAAATTTAAACCCAGTCACTATAATGGCGCGCTATGGCGAAAAACAAGACACCATCCAACACCATCGCGCAGAACAAAAAGGCGCTGCACGATTATCATGTTATCGAAACTTACGAAGCGGGTATTGCACTGTCCGGTTGGGAAGTGAAGTCCCTGCGTGCGGGCAAGTGCCAGCTGCGCGATTCATACGTGCTGTTCAAAGGCAATGAAGCCTGGTTGCTGGGTGCCCTGATCACCCCGTTGCTGTCAGCGTCCTCCCATGTCGTCGCCGACGATGTGGCACGACGCAAGCTGCTGCTGAAACGCCGAGAAATCGACAAACTGGCCGGTCAGTCCGAACAGGCAGGCTATACCGTGGTGGCCCTGTCCATGTACTGGAAAAAGCACATGGCCAAGGTCAAGATTGCTCTGGTGAAAGGCAAGCAAGTGCATGACAAGCGGGAAACCTCCAAACGGCGTGACTGGGACCGGCAGAAACAACGCATCATGAAGCAGAACACACTGGTACGCTGAGTAAAGTAGTGGTCGCCGGCACTTGAAAAGTGTTGTGCTGCCCCTATTTATGATACTGTATAGATGCTTTGACCGTTTTGGGGACGTACCGGATTCGACGCGGATTACAAAGCTCTAGGTGCATGTCGTGATGGCAACCAATCACGTAAATCCAAAGTTGCACAAAGATAATCGCAAACGACGATACCTTTGGCGGCGAAGTCCGCCTGGCAGCTTAATAATATAGCAGCCACTCGGAATTAGTTGGGCCTGAACGGCTAACTCTGAGTCAAACTTTCAGGATCGCAGTGAAGGTTGTCTGGGCCGGATCTGTTAAAACCTAATTCCAGGACAGCCAGTACACCAGCCTGCCCTTCGGCGGGTGTGCGGTTAAACAAATGAAGGTGCTAAGCATGTAGGACCGAGAGTGGCGGATTTGCGGACGCGGGTTCGACTCCCGCCGTCTCCACCAATACCACGAAAGGCGTATATTTCCTTGCAAATCAATAGCTTGGGAGTATGCGCCTTTTCTTATTTACCACACACTTTTACCACACGTTAATTGCCCGTTCGCAATTTAAGTAGTCACGATGCATATACTGCCTCGCTTAAGCTTGCTCCATGGGTACTTGCTCGTCAGGCTGCGTATTCTGGTGAAGATGAACAGTTATTCTGGTTGAACGTGAACACCTGATTTCCCGGCGCATCACTCAGTCTGTTTTTCTACTCGGGTGTTCATCTTCGGTCAATTCGTTTCGTGTTTTTCTCATCGATTCTCCTTTCAGGTTAAGCCGGTGCGCGTTGTGCATTAGCCGGTCGAGTATGGCGTCTGCCAGGGTGTTGTCGCCGATGCTGGCGTACCATTGATCCGTCGGTAACTGGCTCAGGATCACTGTCGAGTGGTTGCCATACCGATCGTCCATGATCTCCATCAGATCATTGCGGTGGGCCGCTGACAGAGCTTCCAAGCCCCAGTCATCCAACATCAGCAGTTGCACCTTGGACAGCTGCTTGAGCAGCTTGGGGTAGGTGCCATCGGCCTTGGCCTGGGTCAGTTCCAGCAGCAACCGGGAGAGCCGGTAGTACCGCGTACTGTAGCCGTTCAGGCAAGCGGTATGACCCAGAGCACAAGCCAGATAGGTCTTGCCACTGCCACAGGGCCCGGTGAGCAACAGGTTTTGTCCCCGGCGCACCCAGTCACACTGGGCCAACCGGGCGATCAGCGCTTTGTCCACGCCTCTGGGGTGCTGGTAGTCGATCTCCTGCACACTGGCTTTGAGCTTGAAGCGGGCCTGTCGGATCAACCGCTCCTGTTTGCGGTGATCGCGTGACATCAACTCGTGGCTGACCAGCAGATCCAGCCGCTCCAGGAACGGCAGATCGTCATAGGTACCGGGTTGCTCAAGCTGTTGGGACAGCTGCCGGGCCATGCCACCGAGGCGAAGGTCCTGCAGGTGATTCAGGGTTTGAGTACTCATCAGGTTGTCCTCAGTGGAAGTCTTTGGGGCCACGGATATTGGCGTGTTGTTGGGGCAGCTCATAACCTGACAACGGCAGTGATTGCTGCAGTTGATCACGGTTGCTGGCCAATATGGCTCGGATCTGTTTCAGCCGGTTCAGCCCCTCGCGGTTGGCGAGTCGACAGCTGTCGTTCAGACGCTCCGGCGGGAAGTCGCGGCTCAGGCGCAACAGGCCCAGACAGACCCGGTAGGCCTGTTCCGGGTGAGTCGGTTCGTTGAGTCGCGCATCGACCCACAACTCAGCGTCGGGGCCGATGTTGCCGGCCCAATGGCGAAAGCGTTTGGGTGTCCATTCGCCCTGCTTGCGGTGGCGCTCTGGCATATGGGATGCCTGGGTGGTCATCCCGTAACCGTCTTGGCGAGGATGACTGGCCACTGGCTGCAGCCGGAAGTACAGCGTCACGGTGTGTTCACTGGCATGAAGCTCCAGCTGTTCACCCACGTACTGATGCGGCACGGAGTACAGGTGCTCCCGGTAGGCCACGTGGTAGTCGATGTTGACCCGTACTCGCTTGATGTCGACGTAGCGGTAAGGGTGTGTCGGTAATGGTCTCAACGCGGGTTTATCGAGCGCCTCGAACTGGCTGCGACGAGAACCCGGACGTGCTTTGAACGGCCGACTGTTGAGGTCATCCAGCAGCACACGGATAGCCTGGTTCAGCTCTCCCAGGCTGAAGAACGTCTGGCGACGCAGGCGGCCTAGTATCCAGCGCTCCACCACCTGCACACCGACTTCGGCTTTCGATTTATCCTTGGGTTTGTAGGGCCGAGCCGGCATCACCACCACCTGGTAATGCTCCGCCAACTGGTGGTAGCTCGGGTTCAGTTCCGGGTCATACCGACAGGCCTTGCTGACACCGCTTCGCAGGTTGTCGGGTACCAGCAACTCAGGCACGCCACCGAAGAACTCAAAGGCCCGTACATGGCTCTGCAGCCAGTCTGGAAGCGACTGTGACCAGGTGGCTTCAGCATAGGTGTGGCTGGAGGCGCCCAGCACCGCAACAAAGACCTCTGCGTATCGAACCGCGCCGGTACGGCCATCAACCACCGGCTGGGTCAGACCACTGTAGTCGATAAAGCACTTCTCTCCGGCCTTGTGGATCTGGCGCATGGAGCGCCGTTGGCGCTGTAGCCACTGCTTGAACCGGGCACAGTACTGCGCGTAGCTGTAGCACCGGTTCGGATACTCAGCGGTGTACTCCTCCCAGAGCAACAACTGGGTGACGCCTTTGTGTGACAACTCGGCCCGCACATTGTGCCAGTCAGGCTCCTGGAACCGAGTGGAGGACTGGGCGTCGGCCTTGGGGAAGAACAGACGAGCCAGCGCGGGCTCATCAAGGTCATCGCTCAGTGGCCAGGTCAGGTTCAGCTGTTCTGCACGGACCAGTAGCTTCTGCACGGCGCCCACGCTCGACTTGGTACTGGCGCTGATCTGGCGTATGGACAGGCCTGCCTCAAGGCGCAGGCGCAATACTTCTCGGATTTTTCGCATTGTCGTTCTCTTCGCTGGCATTACCCTGACCTCGAAACAGTGAGCTCAGAGTAATAACACCAATGGAAACAATGCGCTGGAAAACATTCTGATCGAAGATGAACAGTGATTCTGGGAAGGTGAACACCGATTCTGGAAATTACCCAAAAAGTGTTCACGTTCAACCAGAATCAGCGTTCACGTTGGATCAGAACGGGTGTTCACGTTCGGCCAGAATTGGTGTTCATGTTGAGCCAGAATATGCAAGGCTCCGGCGTTTCATTAATTCCCCGGAGGCCAAGCCGCTACAGCCCAGTGAGGCACTGGCAACTATGCGGGACGAGATCCTGGATGAATACACGGCTGATCATGAACAACGCCTGATTGGCTGGGTCCATGCAATGATCACGGAGCCTTCGACCATTGGCAGCGTTACCAGCGTGATGCGATACCTGGGAGCGATCGCCCGTACCTGGGTTGAAGTTGCCCCCGACATCTATCTTGATGACCTGGATTCAGAGGAATGGTCAGAGTTATACAGCGCAATCATCAAAAACTCTGGAGATTCACAGGGCACTGCGCTCACAGCCATCAGGAACTTCCACCACTTTCAGTCGAAGGTTTTTGAGGCGCCACCGGTCGAGCTCCTCGGCGGGCCGACTGTCGAGCACATACGGGCGCGCTTTGTAAGTCCAAAATTAATGGCCAACTGCCTGAAGACGCTCCGAGATGCTCATATCTACAATGAGAAAGAGCGTCTGATGCTCGAGTGTATGCTTGTATTGGCTTGGCGAACCGGCGTACGCATCGGCGAGGTGACGGCGTTGGCCATGCGTGACTTGAGTATTTCGGGTGGAGAAAGATCTGAGAGCCAGCGTATCGACGAGCTACTGATCAGAAGTAACATCTTAGGCACGATCAAGACAGAGAATGCCAACAGGCGTATTCCGGTATTTGCTTTGCTGTCTCGCGGAGAGCGCGAAAAGCTAGACAGCGTTCTGCGCTACCGACGCAGTCTGGGTGCAGGGCCAAATGATCCATTGTTCTCCCCAACCGGTTCAGAAGGACCTTTTCCAAACCATAAAGTGTCCACGTTGTTCAGTAAGCTCAGGCAGCAATTTCGGACAGCCGGTATTCATTCCACTCGTTACGTCATACGGCGTTATCCTCACTGTGTTTGATCTTGAGGAATTCAGAGCTTGCAGACGAATTCACGGATCGCACCGAAGAAGAGAAACGACAAATACGGATAGCAATTCTTGGCATGCATCCGGGAACTGACCGAGACGATAGCCAGGACCAATTCATTGCTCTTGCCCAATTAGCAGGCCATGGATTGCCGGATCAAACGTTTAGATCTTATGTCCACTTTGCCCATTTGGACCTGGGCATGAGGATCGTTAAAGGAAAGATGGACATTCCCTCAGTCGTGCCGGGACAGATAGCTGGAATAAGTACTCGTAGAATCTCCACTGCGGTCGCCTCGCACACACGCAAGTCTCAAACGGTTTGCAATGCGGATTTAAGCCCCCTGCTGTTAAAAGACCTAAATCAGTGGGTGGCGTCATGGCGGCACGATCGCCCTAGCGATCCAGATGAACGGGAATCGCAAAAAACTCCGAAAGACCATATCGGGCGAAAACAATCGTTTGCCTATCACTCTTTAGAGGTTTTCACGTTGCCTCCGGAACAGGCGTTCCCGGGTCAACGAGGCTCGGAAATCACGATGGAAATGCTGTATGCCGCATTAGGGTACGCCGATGCTGGAGAAAGCGTGGAAGCCATTGCCCACCGGTTTTCGATCAGTACAGAATTGGTTCAGCGATGGTTGGACCGAGCCCAGTTTTTCTGCACGGTGTCCAGCGGAAAAGGCAAACCCCGATTGATAGATCCCAGCCGACTGGATGATGACGGTAAGGCACCCTTGCAGCCATTCAAACGGTTCAATGCTGCCGAATATGAGCTGATTGAACAAGCATTCAGATGGGCGCCTCGCGCGTACCATGATTTTCCGGACCGGCTGATGCGTTTTTTGAATCTGTATTTAAAAAAGGCAACTGGTAGCCGTTCAATGCTGACGTTCCGCCCCAATGAAGAACAAAATCTTCTTACTTTCCTCGATACTGGAATTGACATGTTGTCAGCGGACGCCTGGCGGCTATTCGGTCCCACTAAGAAACGGTGCAATGAAATTAAGAAAACCGGAGGGAAAAATTGGAAGAAATTGGTCATTGGCGAGCCTCCGAAGGACTACTACGGGTTCAAAGTCTCCTTGCGTAGCCCCAATGAGGAGCAGCGACTAGAAGCTGCCAATACATTGGCTGCGTACTCGTCGGGAGCACTTCGTTACATCGTCCGCATGTTGCTGATTGCCTGGCCTGGAACCGATGTGGGCAAGCGGAAGCTGCTCCGGGATCCGTTTACTCAGTGGAGAAAGGGTCGGCAGGAGGGCGAGCAAAAATTCGATCGATAGTAGCGACAGATCTCTGCTTTAACCGGACACAATTAAAAGTGCCCGGATTAAACACTGGGGACAGGTCATCAGGTAAGGAATGGTTTGCCGAGCGCTGACGCGTATCGGCTGATCAATTCACGCTTTACTCAATTCGGTCCTAGTTCTGCTCTATCAGTCCAACAGCCTTACGACCGGCAATAGCGCCCATCACAACCGCACTCAGCAGACCGTTTCCTGACAAATAACCGCTATCCCCAGAACCAGATACCCCGCGTGCGGCGCCGCCAGCGGCTAGCAAATTCGGCAGAGGTCTTCCTTCAATGCTAACTACCTGACCTTCGGGGGTGATTTCCAGCCCTCCTTGTGTATGAAACACCGCTCCAGTGACTCTGATGGCGTAGTAAGGAGGTTTGATTTGCAGGTCTGATGTGAACGTGCGGCCATATGTATCCGCCTGGTCACGTTTTAGCAGATCGTGCATGGTGTCGAAGGTTTTTTTAACGTTGGCAATCGGCATTTTTAGGCCTGTTGCGAGTGCTTCCAGGCCATCAAACGTTTTTACAGCCTTGGTCGCCAAGGCATTGCGATAGTCTTCGAATTGCAAAGCATGGTCGTGGATGCGCTCGTCGTAAACATTCCATACGTGCTGTCCGGGCTGCGCTATAACCTTGGCGGCCTGTTCGGAGTAACCGCCGTGTTCGTTGGAAAAACGTTCCCCGTTGCTGTTGATCTGGATGCCGCCTTGCATCATTACCGCCCATGAGACTAGCGTCTGTGGCGGGTCGGCCAAAGAGCCATGTCCCTGGAAGGCCCCAAGATCTTTAAGGCTAGCATTAAGATCTCGCCCCCACAGTACCGCGTCGCCCTGATTCCCCTCGTGACCATAGTACAGCGCATCCTGTACGGATGGCATATACTGCGCCACCAAATCCTTGTTGCCCCCATAGCCATTGCATGCCAGCAAGAGAGTGTCACACCCGAGCGTCTCGCGTTCACCATCCGGTCGTAAATAAGCCAAGCCTCGCACACGCTGTTCTTCATCGACGTACAGATCGGTCACAGTCGCGTCCGTCAGAATATCTACCCCCGCATTTTCTGCAGCGGTAAGAAAGCACCCCATGAGTTCTTCGCCAGTTCGTCGCGGCGTGCAATGCATGCGCATGCGGCTATGCCCAGGGTAGAGAAAGCCTTCAACCACCTCAAAGGGAACTGAGTGTGCGTCGGCCAGCCATTCGACAACCGGTCCTGATTGATTAGTAAGGGCCTGCACGACTTCCGGGTCGGCTTCATGGCCGTTTTTTTTCTGAATGTCCTCAGCCATACGTGCTGGTGAGTCGTCTGCAACACCCACAGACCGCTGGAACCGTGTGCCCGCGGCAGGGACAAAACCTGACGACATAAACGTACTGCCGCGTGGCAATGCATCGCGCTCAAGCACCACCAGGTCCAGCCCTTGCTCCTTAGCAGCCAGTGCCGCTACAAGTCCACAAGCACCGCCACCGACTATCACCAGGGGCAGGTCAAACTCAAAAGTGTGCTGCGTAGGGTCGTAAGCTATCACGGCCATCATTCGGCTCCGTTTGTCTGGTTGTTGAAGGCTTCCAGGATTTCGCTGGCAGTGGCCTGCCAAACGTCGTCGTGGCCGTTTATGTAGTCCAGTACCGTTTCCAGGCATCCGATGCGATGTGGTTGACCCAGCATCCAGGGATGTATGTTCAGACCCAGCACGCGACCGCCTTGTTCACCGGCTTCCTGGCGCAAGAAATCAAACGCATCCTGCACCTGCTCCACCCAGCTGTCCTCGGTATGCAGGTTGTTCACCAGTACAAACTGATCCTCAATCTCCGCGGGCAGCGGCATGTTGGTAAGGTCGCCATGCGCTGTATGGAATCGATAGGGCATGTCGTCGTTGACCCAGTCGCAACAGTATTCAATGCCTTCAGCTGCCAGTAAGTCGGGGGTGTGTTCACTCTGGTTTCTGGCGGGGCTTAACCAACCGCGAATAGGCCGACCGCTGCGCTCTCGCAATGTGTTGACGGCGCGCTTCACTATCTCAGCCTCCTCCGCCTGGTCCTGACCACCGTAGTGGAGGTGGTCCATATTCCAGCCGTGGCACAAGAGTTCAGCGTCCTGATCCAGCAGGCGATCCAACAGATATGGATTGGTTTCCGCCAACTGCGCGCTTAGAGCAAAAGTCGGGCGAATGGAGCGCTGCTCGAACGCCCTTATAAAACGGTAAATGCCAACGCGATTGCCGTAATCGCGAAGTGAAAAATGCCTCAAGTCCGGGTAAGGCATGGTCATTCCATTGGGCACCTTGAACGGAATGCCGCGTTGGTTAAGAGGGTACTGTTGGACCGATACATTCACCCACACGGCCAACTTTTTGCCGTCGGGCCAATTAATAGCTGGCCGGTTGGCGAGCATGGACCACTCGTAACGGTTGTGATCGTACCCGTGGCGTCGCCAGGGGTATTGAAGATAATCGTTGTTCACGGTCATATTCAGGCTCTCCCAGTGGCGGCGGCGCCGGAGTGTGCGGCCGCTTTGCGGTCAATGTCAGTTCGAGCAACGTCGTAGTAGTGTTCCATATAATATTCGGCGATCTCACGCCCCGTCGCCACCCACACGTCCGAATGCCCCGTAATGTATTCGAGCGCCTCCTCAAAGGCCCGTATGCGATGGGGCGTGCTGATCTGATAGTTGTGGGTTGGGATGCACATTACGGTGCCGGACTCAGCACCTTCAGCGTACAAGCGGTCAAAGTGGCGTTTGAGCATGGTCAGGTAGTGCCGGGGCTCAACCTTGTTGACCGCGTACACGATGGTGTCGTTCATCTCCAACGAATAAGGCATGGAGATGAAACGCTTGTTACTGCGCAGGTTGACCGGCGTCGGCTGGTCATCGTGAAACAAATCGCACGTGTAGAAACCGGCTTCATCACCGAACAGCTCTTGTCCCACCTCAGCAAACAAGTCCAGAGTTTCTTCTGAATGTGTTAGCGCAGGGGCCAGGTAACCTGCACATTTTTGGCCAGTATGGTGGTAGATGCTTTCAATGCTGTCGCGGATCATAGCCCGCTCCTGCTCTGCAGTCATGCCGTAGGTGTAGCGCGTGTTGTAGATTCCGTGACTGAAAAATTCCCAGTTGCGCTCTTTGCAGGATTCAATAATTTCCGGGTGATGATCCAACAAGGCTACTGACAACGACACCGAGCCGCGAATACCGTACTTGTCCAGCAGTCGCATCTGCCGCTGATGGCCGACACGATTACCCCAGTCGCGAATACTGTAACCAGGAACCGCGGGACTTGGTTGTGGCCACGCTTTGCGCTTGGGGTTGGCCGGCGGATCCAGTTCGTAATATTCGATATTAGGGGCTACCCAAAACGCCACTTTAGCGCCATTAGGCCACTGGATTTTTGGCCGCTGCTCGTAAGCCCAGTAATCGTAAGCCTTTAGGTCTTCTTTCATCACGGATTCACCCCTCAGCTTGTTGGTGCAACCAGCCCAGCACGTCTGCAACGTTCATCACGTCAGCGTATTTTAGGTGCAAGTCAGTCAGGTTGGCGTAATGATAACTTTCGTGTTTATCAGCCACACACTCTTGAGGGACAATCGTGCGGTAGCCTCGCGACAGGCTCTCTACAGCGGTGGCCCTGATACAACCCGAGGTTGAACCACCGGTAATGATCACAGTGTCTACCTGATGCCACACCAGCAACGACTGCAGTGGCGTTTCAAAAAACGCCGAAGGCATGCGTTTGGTGTAAACGGCTTCATTGTCGTAGTCAATTTCCAGGCGGTCATCGAACTCAGCGCGCTCAGAACCGTACTTGATGTTTTGCAAAGAATCCGGCGTGTCTGTTCGGGTACCCCATACCCCGGCGTCCGCCGCAGACTCCATAAATGCGACGTGCGTCCAGACTACTGGCCAGTTGGCCTTGCGAAAGGCACGGGTGAGGTCCATGACGTAGTCCATTTGCTTAGGGTCTGTCTCATAAGCGGAATTGAACAAGTCAGTCCGCGTGTATGCCTTTTGCGGATCGACGTTCAGCAGTACCGCTTTCTTGCCAAAGCCAAAAGGCACTCGCTGTGGGTTGGCCATGACCTCATTAAAGATTTCTTTCGCAGTCTTATCGGTAGTAAGCATATGATCGCCTCCTGACGCTTTATTTGATTTCGTACTTTTGGCCCAGGTCCAGCATTTTTTGAGTGCCTAGGTAGTCATTCAATTGAGTAAAGTTGAGCATGTGGTCGCGAAAGTTATCGGTGGTGCCATCGGCCTTCAGCGTGTCGAAAAACCGCGTGGCCATGTGCGTGAAAGCCCGAGCCAGAGCGCCGGGGAAGATCACCAGGGAGAAACCCAGTTGTTGTAACGCCTTGGCGTCCTGCAAGGGGGTGTCGCCGCCTTCAACCATGTTGGCCATGATAGGAATGCGACCCTTGAACTGAGTCATGATTTTGTCGATATCTTCCGCGGAGCGAATCCCTTCAATGAACAGCATGTCAGCACCCGCTTCGTGGTAGGCGTGGGCCCGCTCTATTGCCACATCGGTGCCTTCCACTGCCAAGGCATCCGTTCGGCCAATGATCAGGGTGTCAGCGTGGTGCCGGGCGTCGAGCGCCGCCTGAATCTTACCCACCATTTCACCCTGTGATACCAGTGTTTTTCCACGTAAATGGCCGCAGCGTTTGGGGTAGGTCTGATCTTCCAGTTGAATTGCGTTGGCGCCCGAGCGCTCAAGCAGGCGCACGCTGCGCATGACGTTCAAAGCATTGCCAAAGCCAGTGTCACAGTCCACCACGATATTGACCGGGGTGCGCTCCCGAATGTGCCCCAGAGTTTCGTTTATCTCCGTAACACTCATTAGACCAATGTCAGGTCGGCCCAGTTTGGTATAGGCCAAACTGGCGCCAGACAGGTAAACGGTGTTGAAGCCGGCATGCTCGGCCAAAGAAGCACTCAGGGCGTCATAAACGCCGGGTGCTACGACAATGTCGTCGTGGGTGATCAAATCATTCAGGGACGGAATCTTAATTGTCATGGGCATTTCCAAAGGTGATTTCTTGTTTAAAGAATGGCATTGGTCAGGGTTGTTTGTTGGCCAGGTCGTTCCAGACATCCTGTCGGGTCAGCTTGCCCCGGTGCACCTCAAAACGGTCGATGAACCTCACCAGCGCAAAGCTGGTGCCGTCGAGCCACTCACCAGACAGCGTGCCGTCCACGACAACAATCGCATGGTCAGATTCGTACGCCGTGGTAACAGAACGAATGCGCTTGGTTACATGGCGATAGCGTGTCTGAGCCCAAGCGACCAATTCATCCAGCTCTGTCATGGTATGACTGCCGGGGAACGTCATGGAAAAGTTTGCTGCCACCAGTGTCCTTGCGCGGTCGAGATCCCGAGCTTCCATTGCGTGCAGAAAATCCTGCACCAGGGCGGCCTGATCTTGAGCGACAGCCGGTCCCGGCGCGCGGGTGACACCACCGCGGGCGTAGCTGTCGGCATCGACTTCGTGTAGCCACACAGTCACTGCTTCCGGGGCAGCATCGATCACGCCCGTCAAGGATTTGGTTAACACCTGCGTCAGCCGGCGCTTTATCGCCGCGGAGTAGCCGGTCAGCAAATTAACCTGAATAACGGGCATGATTCTCTCCTGTATCAGATTGTGTTCCATGACCGTGTGTATCATTTAACGTGATGCTTGGGGTCAGGTCTAGGCGCACACTACAAATGTACTATGCATCATACATTTATATGTGCTATCAATAGGGCGTGTCAAGATTTTTGCCGCACGACTTTTTTCTGATCCACCGTCAAAAGAGGATCAAACCTGTACGCGACGGGCGCGCAAGGTGACAATAACCCGGCCGGATTAACCTTAAGAAAGTGACTCTCGTGGAGAACGCAATGACCCAGAAAGGTGTCAGTGGTACCAAATCTCACCAATTGTTTTTATTGTTAAAAGATGCCATCAGTAGTGGCCGGATAGAGCCCGGAAGCAGACTGCCCGGAGAGCTCAAGTTAGCGGATGAGCACGGGGTGTCCCGTGTAACCGTTCGCCGCGCCATGGAGGCGCTGGCAGATTCCGGTCTGGTCAAGCGCCAGCCTGGGGTCGGCACTGTCGTGCAGGAACAGCCACTGGGTGCGACGGTGATGACCGCCAGCGTATCAAACCTTCTTCCCAACATGGTAAGAATGAGCAATACGTCGCGAGTTCGACTACTAGAGTTTGCCTATGTGAGACCTCCCGAGCCCATCCGTGAAAGTCTGGGACTGGACGATCAGGAGCGAGTTCAGCGTTCGGTGAGAATCCGGATAGCGGACGACAAGCCGTTTTCTTATCTGGTAACCCACGTGCCAGAGCACATAGCGGTTCATTACAGCGAAGAAGACCTTGCCAAAAATCCCCTGTTCGTGCTGTTGGAGCGCAGTGGAGTGAAGGTGGATCAGGCTTCTCAGATCATTTCCAGTGCACTGGCTACCCAGGAGGTCGCCCGGGCTCTGGATGTGAACGTGGGTTCGCCGTTAATTTCCTTGAACCGCGTGGTCTACGACCAGCAAGGTCGCGGCGTTGAGCACCTGAGTGCTCTCTATCGTCCCGACCGCTATCGCATACAGATTGACCTGTGCCGCGCCGGCGACGACGACTCCCGCTACTGGCAACCCATGGCAAACATGGGCTGAAGTAAAGGCAATAAGATCCTTGACATGCACCAAAACCGTGGTATAACTTTTAAATGTACTTAATGTAATACAATTATAACTACATATATAATACCTATGGCATGGCGTCATAGTTGGCCCGCCCGGCTGATACATGACCCTAAACGCGCAACCACTTCTTCACTGAGGCATGAGCGCATAAAACACCAACACTTGAGAGTCAGACCCTATGACTTTGACGCGTACGTTGTTTGATAAGGTTTGGGACAGCCATGAAATCTGCCGCAATGACAGCGGGCAGAGTTTGCTGTGGATTGATCGGCATTTTGTCCATGAGGGTTCATTTCACGCCTTCAACAAACTCAATGAGCGCAATGTGCCAGTGCAATTCCCGGAATTGACGTTCGGCATTGCGGATCACTACGTACCAACGCATACCCGCTCGCTCGACGACCTTAACCCCAAAGTCCGATCGGTTATTGAGCAATTGCAACACAACACCCAGCAACATAACGTGCGACTCTTTGGGTTGGATGACCCACGCCAGGGCATCGTTCACGTCGTTGGCCCTGAACTGGGCATCAGCCAGCCGGGGCTATTGATGGTCTGTGGCGACAGCCACACCTCAACGCATGGCGCCCTGGGTGCCCTCGCGTTCGGTATTGGAGCCTCGGAGGTAGCGCATGTGCTGGCCACCCAGACGCTGTGGCAGAGTAAGCCCAAACGTATGCGCATCCGGGTAGAGGGTGCGCTGGCGCACGGCGTTTCTGCCAAAGACATTGCTTTAACCTGGATTGCTCGCCTGGGTGCCGACGGTGCCCGAGGCTACGCGATTGAGTATGCGGGCAGTGCCATTGAGCAATTGAGCATCGAAGCTCGTCTTACACTGTGCAATCTATCCATCGAAGGCGGCGGCCGTTGCGGCATGATTGCGCCGGACGAGAAAACCATCGACTACCTGCGCTCGCGCCCCTTTGCGCCTCAGGGCGAGGCTTTTGAGGCGGCAGCTGAATCCTGGCGCAAACTGAGGACCGATGTGGGTGCAACGTTTGACCGGGAGATAACCCTGGCTGCCGAGGACATCATGTCCACGGTAACCTGGGGCGTTTCACCGGAGGAGGCTCTGCCTATCGGGCATTCGATTCCCAATCCTGAACACGAAAGCGAGCCTGCTAAAGCGAGCCAGATGCGCGACAGCCTTGAGTACATGGGGCTGCACGCGGGGCAATTGCTGACCGACATTACCGTCGACCGCGTGTTCATCGGCTCCTGCACCAACGCTCGCATTGAAGATTTGCGCGCCGCTGCAGCCGTGTTAGAGGGTAGAAAAGCCCGTGTTCCCGGCCTTGTATCGCCGGGGTCCACCGCTGTGAAAAAACAGGCCGAAGCCGAAGGCCTGGCCCGGATTTTCACCGACGCCGGTCTGGAATGGCGTGAATCAGGGTGCTCTACGTGTGTCGGGATGAACGGCGACGTAATAGCCAATGGCAAGCGTTGTGCTTCGACCACCAATCGTAATTTTAAGGGGCGTCAGGGGCCCGGTTCCCGGACGCACCTTATGTCACCCGCGATGGTGGCCGCCGCTGCCGTCACCGGGCATCTCACCGACCTGCGCACACTGGACTGAGGGCTTCGCTATGCAACCATTTACCCAGTTGACGGCTCCGGCCTGCCTAATGGCTTCGGCCAATATAGACACCGACCAGCTCATCCCTGCGCGTTTTATGAAAGAACCGCGCAGTGTTGGGTACGGCCAGTTTTTGCTGCACGACGTACGTTACCGAGCGGACGGGCGCACTGATCCAAGTTGCCCTCTGAACGCGCCGTCCGCCGAGACCGCAGAAATAATGGTGGCGGGCCGAAACTTTGGCGCTGGGTCATCCAGAGAAGCCGCCGTCTATGCGCTGGTTGACTGCGGATTCCGATGTGTCGTCGCACCCAGTTTTGGCGATATTTTCAGTGCTAACGCGGTAAATAACGGCTTGTTGCCGGCTCAGGTATCAGACGCTGATTACGAGCGTCTGCAAACCGGCATGGGCGCTGAATTCGCTGTTTTGAACATCGATCTGGAGCAACAAACGATCCAGGTCGGTGACCTTGAGGTGCCGTTTCAGATCGGCGGCCCCTGGAAAACCCGGTTGCTGAACGGCTGGGACGACATCGACCTGACGCGCCAATATCAGGGCGAAATTGAGCGTTTTTTAGCGCGCTACAGTAGCCAGTATCCATGGACAATATTGCGGCCAAGGAATGCTGACAACGTCATTGCGAGAAACTGAAAGACTGACCCGAACAACACCCAAGAAGAAACGGCCATCGCACGGCTCTAACCGGCACCCGGCCCCACTTAAAAAAGAGGCACACAACAATGAAACACGTAACCATGAAAGTAGCGGCCCTGGCCGCAGCGATTGCTGCATCAGGCTTTACTGTCGCGCAGGAGCGGATTACCGCTGTGCACGCGTTCGATACGTCACTTATTTACACCCAGAGTTTTCTGGCGTTTGTGGACAAGCTGAACGAGCGCGGAGAAGGCGTTATCGAAATCAGCGTCATGGGTGGTCCTGAGGTGATCGGTCTTGGCGAGCAGCCGGACGCCGTCCGCAATGGCGTAGTCGACATGGCTTACACCGCGGCAAGCTTTTACGCCGGTGCGGTTCCTGAGCGCGACATAATGATCGCGTCCAATTCCAACGCCATTCACGCGCGTGAAAACGGTGGCATGGATCTGCTGAATCAGATTCACCAGGACAAAATGGGCGTATACCACCTGGGCTGGTTTGACAGTGGTGTCAGTTACAATCTGTACACTGTCGATGAGCCAACCATTACCGAGGACGGTAACCTTAGCGTGTCGGGTCTGCGTCTGCGCAGCAATCCGGTCTATGACGCCTTTTTTCGCGAATACCTGGGTGCTCAGCCCATCAGTTTGCCCACCACCGATGTGTTCTCGGCGCTGGAGCGCAACGTCGTCAACGCGACGGGCTGGACGCAAATTGGCCTGGCTGACCTGAACTGGGATCGGTTTTTGAACTACCGCATTGAGCCGTCTTTTTTCTCCACCGATATGGGTGTGATTATCAACCTGGATAGCTGGAATGCCTTGAGCGAAGAGGCTCAGCAAATACTGCAGGAAGTGGCCATCGAGCATGAACGCGACAGTGCGCTCAGTCTGGCCGACGAAGCCGAGCGCCAGCAGGCCGAGATGGTGGAAAACGGAATGCAGGTTGTAGAGTTGCAAGGCGAGGTTCGTGAGAACTTCTCCGAGGCCGCTCGCGAAGCCACCTGGGACCGGATGCGGGAACAAATGGAGAGCCACCCCATGGGTCTGGAAAATTTTGATGCCCTGGTTGAGGCGTTCAACGAACTCTAACCGAGTTTCATTCTGGCCCGCGGCAGTGCTTCACGACCGCGGGCCAGTTTTTGTCTGACCCCGACCTCGGATGTATGTATGCGTATCGTGATTCGTTTGTATAACGGTTTGCTCGCGGGCATGGGCATCGCCGCCGGCCTACTGCTGGTTTGGCTCATGGTGGCGATCGTTTTGTCAGTGGTTATCCGCAACCTTGGTCTTCAGCCCTCGGCATTCTTCTTTGTGTCTACGGAATACGGCCTGTTTTACCTAACCCTGCTCGGCGCACCCTGGCTGGTACGCGAGAAGGGTCACGTGCATATCGAATTACTGACGGCCGCACTGCCCGCCGCTGCTCTCAATATTCTAAGTCGAGGGGTCAGCTTGCTGTGTGTGGTAGTTTGCCTGGTGCTTGCCTGGAAAGGGTATGAACTGGTGCAGACCAATCTGTTGCGTAGCGATTACGACGTGCGCGCTTATTTTATGCCGCGTTGGTTATTGACCATCGCTTACCCCATCAGTTTTACGATGATGGCTATAGAGTTCGGCCGCTATGTGGTTGGCAAAGAAATCTGGCACGATGGTGAAGCGGGGATCAAAGAATAATGGAATGGTATTTCGCACTTTTATTTTTGTTGTCCATGATCATATTATTCATGGGCCTTGGTACGCCCATTGCGTTGGCTTTTTTGGCCGCCAACGTCATCGGGTCCTGGTATTTCATGGGTGGCCAGAGTGGGGTTACGCAATTACTTAACAATGGCTTTGGGGCCCTTTCTAAGTTCAGCCTGGTGCCTATCCCGCTATTCCTACTCATGGGCGAGCTGTTTTTTCGCACTGGGCTGGGCATGCAGATGTTCAACGCCATTGACCGGCTTATGGGTAAAATTCCGGGCCGCTTGTCTTATGTAACGGTCGTGGGCGGCACCGGGTTCTCTACTTTGAGTGGCTCGTCCATGGGTTCGACTGCGCTCCTTGGCTCAGTATTGGTACCAGAAATGGAGCGTCGCAGCTACAAGCGACACATGTCGATCGGGCCCATTCTGGGCACCGGCGGCCTGGCCATTATCATCCCGCCGTCCGCTCTGGCGGTGTTACTGGCCACTCTGGCTAAGGTGGATATTGCCAAGGTGCTAGTGGCCGGCATTCTGCCAGGTCTGATTCTGGCGTGTTTTTATATTGCCACTATATTCATCCGAACCCGAATCGACCCTAGCGCGGCGCCTGCTTATGACGTAGAACCCACGCCCTTGGGACAAAAATTGGTGTTGGTTGCCCGCGATATCATTCCCATGCTCAGCGTGATGGTCATCATTGTCGTCATGATGCTCACTGGCTTTGCCACACCGTCGGAAGCAGCCGCGTTTGGTGCGCTGGGCGTCATCGTACTGGCTATCATCTTTCGCCGCATGAACTGGAAAGCCATGAAGCAGTCGGTGACCGGTGCCCTGAAAGTGACCCTGATGGCTTATCTGATTGTGTTCGGTTCGGCAACCTTTAGCCAACTGCTGGCATTTTCAGGCGCCTCCAGTGGGTTGATTCAATGGGCAACCGGGTATGACCTGGCACCGATTCTGATGCTATTGGCCATGTTCGGGGTGTTGATACTGCTAGGTACCTTCATGGAACAGATCTCCATCATGATGCTGACCGTGCCTTTCTTCTTCCCGTTGGCCAACACTCTGGGGTTCGACCTGATCTGGTTTGCCATCATCATGCTGCTGGCGCTGGAGATCAGTTTCACCACGCCGCCATTGGGGTTGTTGCTGTTTGTGATGAAGGGGGTGGCACCCAAAGGCACGACCATGAAAGAGATTTATTTGGCAGCCATACCTTATATTCTCTGTTCGCTGTTGCTGGTGATATTAATGATCGTATTCCCGGGCATCGCCACTTGGCTACCCAGCATGATTTGATGGTAAAAGCCCGCAGAGGATGCGGGCTAGGCAAGTTTTCGCCGGTGCATTACATCGATAATGATGGGTACGGGCGTAAGCAAATGCTCACGGACGTAAGCGCTGGCACCACTGGCATCACGATTTAGAATCAACCTAACCAGTTTTGCGTGTTCAGCTCGTTTTTGCTCCAGGGCTGTGCTGGAAAACACTGTCTCGCGCAGCCATAAATGCCGATAACGTTCAGCCTGGTCAAACAACTGAGCGCGTACCTGCATCAGGTGCTGTGAGCCGCAACCAGCGGCAATGGCCGTGTGAAATGCCTTGTGGCGATGATCCCAGACGTCCAGCACATCATTTGGCCCGCTGACGTCCATCACTTTGGACAGGGTGTGGGATTGGGCAATGATATTGGCTTCCCACGTGTCATCGCCCCGAGCAATGGCCATTTCGACTATCAGGCTCTCCAAGTGGGCCCGGGCATCATAAATATCCTCCAGTTCTGCTATAGACATGCTCGCCACTCGGTAGCCGCGCTGGCTAATGGCTACCACCAAGCGCTCAGCAACCAGTTGCGACAGGGCCTCCCGCAAAGGCCCGGTTCCCAGGCCATAACGATCGCGCAAATGGGTCATCAGCAATTTTGTATCAGGGGCAAGGGCGCCACTGATGATGTCCTGCTTCAGCCAGCGATAAGCATTGATGCCCTGATTTGGCCGGGGAGAGGCGTCCATGATGGTCCGTAATTCAATAAGAATTGGAGGCATGATAACGGAAAATAGCCGGGGGAGCATAATGTAGCGTATCGCCCACTATGTTGACATTAGTTAAAAATGTAGATATTTTTAACTAATATATTCAAGATCAACGAGGCTTGACCATGACCGCTCTGAATAAAACCGCTTTTACCTCTACCCCACATGCCAGTGATCTGGGATCAGATGCCGCGGGTTTCAGCGTTACCGTCACCCCGCAATCTGACCGCCTGTTGCAGGTAGACGTGACCCGTGACGTGGTCAATGCATTTTTGTCCGCGACGGAAGAGTTGCCGGTGCAGGCGCTGGAGTACAAATCGTTTTTGCGCTTCCGGGTCGCCCAGATTTTGGACAACCTGTGTGACAACACCCTGCAACCGTTTCTGGTCAATGCTCTGGTGGATCGAACCACGGGCGGAATGATCGTCAATCCGGAAGGGCTGGACCAGGTGGCCGACGCCGAAGCCATGGTGAAATTTGCCACCGCCGTGGCCCACCTGATGGGGCGGTCCAACTTCGACGCCATGAGCGGCCAGTATTACGCGCGATTTGTGGTCGAGAACGTCGACAATTCCGACAGTTATCTGCGCAAGCCGCACCGCGTGATGGAACTGCACAACGACGGCACCTTCGTTGAGCAGGACACCGACTATGTACTGATGATGAAAATCGACGAACAGAACATGGTCGGCGGTAACTCGCTGCTGCTGCACCTGGACGACTGGGAAGACCGGGACACTTATTTCAAGCACCCGCTGGGTAGCCGCGATATGCGGTGGGCTTCGCCGCCGAGCAAGAAAGTGGCGAAAGACGTATACCACCCGGTGTTTGATGTAGACCGGGAGGGCCGCCCGATCATGTCTTATATTGACCAGTTTGTGCAGCCAAAAGACTACGCCGAGGGCACGTGGCTAGCGGATATGTCTGACTCACTGGAAAGCAGCGCACACACCGTATCAATTCCGGTACCCACCGGCAGCTTTTTACTGATCAACAACCATTTCTGGCTGCACGGCCGTGATAAATTTACCCCGCATCCAGAATTGCGCCGTGAGCTCATGCGCCAGCGTGGCTACTTTACCGAGGCCCAAACGGTGCGCCAGCCGCGTCAGGTATAACCATTGTGGAACGGCCACTCCGTGCGAGTGGCCGATTTCACCTGCGTCCTGAGCCCTATTTCACCTCGTCCACAGGAGTACCAACGTGTACGACCTCATTATTGTCGGTGGCGGCATACTGGGTATGTTCACCGCCATGCAGCTTAAGCAAGCCTACCCGGACAGCCGCATGTTGTTGCTGGAAAAGGAAGCCGAGCCTGGCATGCACCAGACCGGCAACAACAGCGGTGTGATCCACGCGGGTGTGTATTACGCACCAGGGAGCCTGAAATCAAAGTTCTGCCTGGAAGGCAATTTGGCCACCAAGGCCTTCTGTGACGAGCACAGCATTCCTTACGAAACCTGTGGCAAGTTGCTGGTGGCGACCAACGATACGGAAATGCAGCGCATGCAGGCGCTGTGGGAGCGCACCGCCAGTAATGGCGTGGAACGGCAATGGGTCAGTGCGGATGAATTGCGGGAGCGCGAACCCAACATCACGGGGGTCGGCGGCATCTTTGTCCCTTCAAGCGGTATTGTCGACTACAAAACGGTAGCGACTACCATGGGGCAGGTGTTTTCCGATGCGGGCGGTGAAATCCGTTATTCCGCACCAGTCACTGCACTGAAGGAAACCGAGAAAGAGGTTGTCGTCAGCACACCTCAGGGCGATTTCACCGGCAAACGCCTGATCGCTTGCTCTGGCCTAATGGCAGACCGGGTGGTGCGTATGCTGGGGCTTACCCCGGACTTCACCATTTGTCCGTTCAGAGGGGAGTACTACCGCCTGGCGCCCCAGCACAACAGCATTGTGAACCACTTGATTTACCCGATACCGGATCCGTCCATGCCGTTTTTGGGGGTACACCTGACTCGCATGATCGACGGCAGCGTCACCGTCGGACCCAATGCCGTACTGGCCTGAAAACGGGAAGGCTACAAAAAAACCGATTTCTCCCTTCGCGATACGCTGGGGATGTTCACCAACCCCAGTATCCTCAAGGTATTCAAAGACAACCTAAAGCCTGGGTTACTGGAGTTTAAGAACTCTATCTACAAACGCGGCTACCTGAGCGAAGTTCAGAAGTATTGCCCGAGCCTCACTCTAGGAGACCTGAAGCCTTACCCCGCCGGGGTAAGGGCCCAAGCCATTTCCAAAGACGGTAAACTCATGGACGACTTCTTGTTTATGAACACCAAACGCACGGTGAATGTCTGCAACGCACCGTCCCCAGCAGCCACCTCGGCGATTCCAATTGGCCGTCATATACTCAAGGGCGACCAGATCAATCGCATTTCCACCGGACACCAGAACGGCTGGGGCCTGCAAAATTTCATCGGCAATGCCCAGGAACTGGTGCTTGAGGGTGACAACCTCCTGGCTGTTGGTGGTTCTTACGAGAACCCGCATGCCGAGTGCGGGCTGGAATTCAACCGGGCGCACTCCGAGGCCGCCGACAATACAACGGGCTTCCGTCTGCTGAGGGAGGAGGTTCAACCCCCTGCCCTGCAAACGGTCAGTCAATAACATGGGCTTTCAGCGCGGAGAACAAGCATGCAAACCAACCTGAAGACACTATCGCGCCAGTACGCCAATGGCATGATCAGCAAGGAAGAGTATCGCCGGGCCCGACTGGACCTGCTGGAAACGGTTCAGGAGGACGGGCTGACACAGCCGCAATCCACCGTCCCGCTGTCCGACCCCGAAGGCGGGGATGAGCAGGAACAGCGTCACGACGGCAACTGATGTGACCGCCTGGCTTACATGCCGAGCAGGCAGACATTATACTGCCAGCATAGCAGCCACTTGGGCGACCCCTTTTCAACACACCACTGGAATCAACTTTTTATATGACTCAGCCCGATGCGGCCACCGGCCACCCAAGCAAGATCGAGCATTCGGGCGCTATCAGCCTGCCCCATGCTGCCGTGGGCATAGGCGCCCTGATTCTGTTTGTCACGACAACGGCCATGGTCTGGCCCCATGCCGAGCCCTGGCTCGGTACCCTCTCGACGATTCAGATCGGTCTGCTGGCCAGTCTGGTGGCTGGCCTGTTCACCGCCGTCGGTGCCTTGCCCATTCTGGTCCTGCGTCGCATCTCGCGCGGCATAGAAGACAGTTTCATGGGTTTTGGCGCCGGTGTAATGCTGGCGGCCACCGCGTTCGAACTGGTATTGCCCGCGGTGGACAGCGTTCAGGGTGACACCGGCAGCGGTGCCATGGCCGCCGGTGTGATGGCCATCGGGATCGGCCTGGGTGGTGGTCTGATGCTGATGCTGCATCGTCTTGTTCCCCATGAACACTTCACCATCGGGCCGCAAAGCGGTGCCAACCCGGAAAAAATACGCCGGGTCTGGTTGTTCATATTCGCCATTGCCCTGCACAACCTGCCGGAGGGGCTGGCCGTCGGCGTGGGGTTTGGCGGGGAGAACCTGAGCGACGGCATGGCGCTCGCCATTGGTATCGGCTTGCAGAATATGCCGGAGGGTCTGGTGGTCGCCATTGCCCTTTTGGCTCTCGGGTACAGCAAGAAAGCCGCGCTTGGTGTCACGCTGCTGACCGGCCTGGTACAACCCGTGGGCGGCCTGCTGGGTGTCAGCGCCGTATCCCTGTTCGCATCACTGATGCCCTGGGCCCTGGCGTTTGCGGCCGGTGCCATGCTGTTCGTGATCAGCCATGAAATCATTCCCGAGTCACATCGCTCAGGCCACGAGGGCAAGGCCACCTTTGGCGTACTGGTCGGTTTTGTGGTCATGCTGGCCATCGACATCACACTGGATTGAGCATGCAGACCCTGACGCTCATGATTATTCAGGCATGCCGGTTTTCTGTATACTGTCGCCTCCTTTTTGCATAGCGGACATACTATGATTGCCATCCGCCGCGCCTGGCGTCTGACAAAAATGGCTTTACTGGTGGTGCTGGGGTTGTTGATCACATTGACTATCTGGCTGCCTCGCAAAACGGGCCTCATGAGCGACCGCAGCATGCTGGCATTTTGCAGCTGGTGGTATCGTCGGCTGCTGGGCGCCATGGGCGCACACGTGCGAGTCGAGGGGGAGATTCAACCCAATGCGGGCATGTGGATCAGCAATCATATTTCCTGGCTCGACATACCGGTCATTGGCAGTCGTGCCCCTGTGCACTTTGTGTCCAAGTCGGAAGTCCGCAAATGGCCGGTCATTGGCTTTCTGGCCCACCAGGTCGGCACGCTCTTTATTCGCCGCGGTGCCAATGAATCCGGCGAACTGACGCGCCTGATGGGACAACGGATACAGGCCGGCCATGCGGTGTTGTTTTTTCCCGAGGGCACCACGGGTCAAGGCGACTACATTCGACGTTTTCATCCCCGGCTGTTTGCCGCCGCCATTGAACTGAACAGCCCGGTCACCCCCCTGGCGGTGCGGTATGAACACGAGCCACAGCCGCACCCTGTTGTACCCTACACAAACGGCCAGAACCTGATGAGCAACCTGTGGCAGATTCTGGCGCTGAAGCGTCTGGACATTACGCTCATCGCGCCGGAGCCCATCACTGAACTGGGCGAACAGCGGCGCGAACTGGCGGACAGAAGCCGGGACGTTATCCGCGAGGCTCTGGCCCTGCCAGCACCTGCATTGCCCCCCGAGTCGGCTCAGATAGCGCGTCGAGCCAGGCAGTAACGGCAGCCTGCTCACCCCCAAGGCACAGCAGCACCGACTCACCGTATTCGACGTGCAACGACAAACTGTGTTCTTCGGCAAGACGACGCGCCAGGGATTCCCACTCGAAGGGCAGAGAGACACGGCATTGCGCCTGTGTACGCACCTCCGAAAAGCTGGCTGCATTCAGCGGATCGCTGACGGCCTGGCTGTAGGCCCGGACCAGCCCGCCGGCACCCAACTTTATGCCCCCGAAATATCGCACCACCGAAGCTAGCACATTATCAAGCTGTTTGTGCTGAAGCACGTTGAGAATGGGCTTGGCCGCCGTGCCCGAGGGTTCGCCGTCATCGGACATACTGACCTGCCCGTTCACCAGGCTGGCAAAACAGATATGTCTGGCATCGGGGTACTCGGCGTGAAGACGGGCGAGGCACGCCTGCAGGTCGTCAGACGACCCGACTGGCTCAATCCGAGCCAGAAAGCGGGATTTCTTGATTACCAGTTCATGTTCAACCGGTGAGTCCAGGGTAAAGCAGGGCTGAGAAGCCATACTTCATTCTAGAATATGGCTGAGCGTCTGTTCCACCATCTGGCTGGCTTTTTCTGCCTCCAGATTGGAATTCTGGATCTTGAACAACAGACCGTTCACCAGACCCAGATACCCTTCGGCCCGCAGAGCATCGCCGTCCAGTGCTTCAACAATGACGGACTCCACCTGCCGATAACGCGGGTGGCTGAAGACTGACTGCTGCCCCCAGTGGCCGGGCAGAAACAACAGACTCATCTGGCTTCTGTGGTGCAGCCAGTACTGGGCGTACGCCATGAGCAGGTCTCGGGCGCTTGCCGATGCCTTGTGACTGGCCTCCAGACGCTCGATCAACTCCACCAGAGGCGACTCGACCAACGCATCCAGAATATCCTCTTTATTGGTAAAATAATAATAGATGGATGGTGGTGCACAGGGTATGAGACTCGCAATCTTGCGAATGGATACACCCCGGGCTCCATGCTCCTGCAACAGGTGCGAGGCGGTATCCAGAATCTGCTGCCGCGATATCCGCGAACGGCGCTTTTCCGGACCAGTTTGATTCATGTTAATTCATCCGCTGTTGAATGTTCACTTCTAAAAGGTGATGCATTGTATCCGCTATTGTACGCCTGACACTGTAAAAATAGGGTCAGAACACTGTTCCAATTTGAAATTTGTTGTGACCCGGTCGTCAAAAACGCAATAAACAGCATCTGCAATGCATCGCTACCGCACTATACGACTATTTGGCCCGGAATCGTACCATGGCCCGAACCAAAAGTGTGGTTTTCAGTCGTACTGATTTAGTAGAGCGACCCACCGGACCTCTGCTACACTTGCGACGTCGTTTACATATGAAAGGGAAATACAATGGCTTTAGTCATGGTGGTGGAGGATTCTCCAAGCACTGTGGAAGCATTTCGCAACGCGCTGGAGAAGGCCGGACATCAGGTCATTCCTGCCACAGACGGCAATGACGCCATCAACCGGGCAAGGACCGATCGCCCCGACGTGATTCTCATGGACATCGTGATGCCGGAAATGAATGGCTTTCAGGCGACCCGGCGCATTACCAGTGATCCGGACACGGCACACATACCCGTGGTCATGGTAACTACCAAGGATCAGGAAACGGACAAGGTCTGGGGAAAACGCCAGGGCGCTGTGGGCTATCTCACCAAACCTGTCAGTGACAAGGCACTGGTGGAGGAAGTGGCGCGGGTGCTTAAATAGGCATCATTATGCCGCGCCGTTCTGGCTGGATTGCTGCACCGCCTGGACGTTGTGCACCATGGTCAGCACGGGGGACAGCAGACGGCCCATCTGACCGCCCTGCTCCTCGATGGCTTTCGACAGCACATCATCCACCTGATAGGTGAGCCGGTCCGACAGGCGCTGGCTGACTTCGGTGAGCGCCGTCGCCTGAGAGGGCGATATCCAGCCTCTTTCATACAGTGCCTGACGCAACTGGCTCAGTTCCGGGAAACCCACATCCTCAACCTGTACCTCTTTGGCCAGTTCGTGAAGTTCGTAAAGCTTGTCGCTCCAGGACACGGCATCGTCCAGCCAGTCCGCCTCGGCGGTCGGCGCAGCCTTTTCAACGGCGTCTGTAGACTGCTGCTGCAAGGCCTGCAGATTATTGCCCATGGTCTGGTTCTGCGTGTAATGCGATACCCCGATTTGCACGTCGGTTGTCCCTCATCGATCAAGCGATTCGTTCTCAAACAGCCTCTGAGCTATGTCTCAGAGGCGCCTGAAGGGACTACAGCAATAAGCTTGCCAAGGTGGGCAATGAGGTATTGGGTGGGCAGGTGGCGCCCAGAATGGGGAGCCATTACAACGAGGTCAGGCACAGTCTTGCCGCCAAGGGCGTCACAGGCGGCAAGCCGGCTTGCCGCCCCGTGTCATTCAGTCGTCGCGGAAGTTCTGCTCTTTCCGCTCCTGACGCATCTTTTCTTCGGCACACAGGGTTGCCGTGGGCCGCGCCAGCAGACGACGAACGCCGATGGGTTCACCGGTCACTTCGCAATATCCGAATTCGCCTGACTCAATGCGCTTGAGTGCTTCCCCGATCTTCGGCAGCAATTTGCTCTGACGATCCAGAAACCGCAACTGCAACCGTCGCTCTTCTTCCAACGCCGCCTTGTCGAGTTCGTCCGCTTCGTACTGCATTGTCTGCAGTTCTTTACGCGACGTTTCGATTTGCTGTCGGATCTCGCTTGCCATTTCAGTCAACAGATTACGAAAGAACTCGGTCTGTTCTTCGTTCATGTAGTCTTCTTCAGGCGCCGCAATCAATTCTTCTTGAGTCAGCATGGTATACGTCCCTAACTGTCCACATATGCAGTCAGGCCAAGCTCGTCAACCACGACGCAACTCTCCTGACACTTATAAATCGGAGGCGCATGATATATCATTGTGCGCCCCTTTAATAGCACTCTGAACCAGGAAGCCTGACACCATGGAGCACGTTTTCAGATTGACCCTGTCATGCCCCGATCGGGTCGGCATTGTAGCCCGAGTCAGCAATTTTCTGGCCCAGTATAATGGTACAATCACAGAAGCCAACCAGCATGCCGACATGAAGGAAGGCTGGTTTTTTCTGCGCAACGAGATCAAGGCGGAATCCCTGCCGTTCGATATCCACACCTTTCGTGAAGCCTTTGCTCCCATTGCCCGGGACATGGACATGGACTGGGAGGTCCATGATTCGGCCACCAAGCGCAAGGTGGTCATCATGGCGTCCCATGACGCCCACTGTCTGGCCGACCTGCTCAATCGCTGGCATGCCGGTGACCTGGACTGTGACATCCCCTGCGTCATCGCCAATCACGACCATCTGCGCAGCCTGGTTGAGTGGCACGGCATCCCTTTTCATCACGTGCCGGTGGACCCCGACCAGAAGGCGGATCATTTCGAGCAGGTCGAGCAGATCATTATCGATCATCAGGCAGATACCGTTGTTCTGGCGCGCTACATGCAGATTCTGCCGGAAGCTTTTTGTCAGCGCTGGTCACATCGCATCATCAATATTCACCATAGCTTCCTGCCCTCATTCGTCGGCGCCAAGCCCTACCATCAGGCCTTTGAACGCGGCGTGAAGCTGATCGGTGCAACCTGCCACTATGTTACCGCGGATCTGGATGCCGGCCCCATCATTGATCAGGACGTCACCCGGGTCAGTCACCGCGACGACATTCAGGAAATGGTACGCCGGGGCAAGGACGTGGAACGGACGGTGCTGGCCCGCGGTCTGCGCTGGCATCTGGAGGACAGAGTCCTGGTCCACGGCAACAAGACGGTTGTGTTCGAATAGAGTCCACTGACCCTAACCTGAATTAGTTGCCTCTAATGTTGTACTTGATACCATAGGGGTTTGCAGACTGCCCAGATGGACCCTGGGTCGGTCGCTTTTCACACAGCCCAGCAAGAGGTGAGATCCATGAACTATCAGGCATTGAGTCCCAAATACGCCGTCGCCCCGCAGATCAACCCGGAAGATGTGACCGAGATAAAGGCCGACGGATTCAAGGCGGTCGTGTGCAACCGGCCGGACGGCGAGGCCGATGGACAGCCTACGGCAGCCAGCATTCAGGCAGCCTGTGAATCAGCCGGGCTGGATTTTTACTATTGCCCGATGAACGGCCCTTCGGTGGCACCGGAACACGTCGAGACATTGCGCGAACTGCTGGCCGGGGAGACCAAGATCTTTGCCTTCTGCCGCACCGGCAACCGCAGCTCCATATTCTACAACCAGGCCACAGAATGACCGCCGAGCGCAGACAGATACAGCACCACCTGAATGCTCTGCGCGACGAACTGCAGTCCGAAGGGCTTTGGCAGGGGACTGCGCCGTCGCCCCGGGCCATGGCCAGCACTCAGCCGTTCTGTGTTGACACCCTGGCGCTGGAACAGTGGCTGCAGTTCGTCTTTATTCCCCGCATGGATGCCTTGCTGGACGGCGACCTGGCCCTGCCGGCTCAATGTTCCGTGGCACCCTACGCCGAAGAGCAGCTGAACAGGGACGCGGCGGGTGAGGCCGACATTCTCCGACGGATTCAGCAGTTGGATGAGTTGATCACCGAGGCCCGGTGAAAACACACTATCAACCCAATAACCCAGTATAGTGGTCAAGTAATTTGGCCTGAAGCCCCCGATTAGCTATAATAAGTCCCGACGCATTAGCAAGAGCATCAGAGTACAAGGCTGATGCGACATTCATCACGACCAATCGAGGGATTTTCAACATGGCTTTTGAACTGCCTGATCTACCCTATGCGAAAGACGCACTGGAACCGCATATTTCCGCAGAGACACTCGAATATCATCACGGCAAGCACCACAACACCTATGTCACCAAGCTCAATGGCATGGTGCCGGGCACAGAATTCGAAGGTAAATCACTGGAAGACATCATCAAGTCTTCTTCCGGTCCCGTATTCAACAACGCGGCCCAAATCTGGAACCACACCTTCTACTGGCACTGCCTGAGCCCCAACGGTGGCGGCAAGCCTAATGGCGCGCTTGCCGATGCCATTAACGCCAAGTGGGGTTCGTTCGAGAAGTTCCAGGAAGAGTTCGACAACAAGGCGGTGAACAACTTCGGTTCATCATGGACCTGGCTGGTAAAACTGGCTGACGGTTCGCTGGACATCGTCAACACCAGCAATGCTGGTACGCCGCTGACTGAATCCGGCATGAGCGCTCTGTTGACTGTCGATCTGTGGGAACACGCCTACTACATCGACTACCGCAATGCGCGGCCCAAGTACCTGGAAGCCTTCTGGAAACTGGCTAACTGGGACTTTGCGGCAGAGAACTTTGCCAAGTAAGCAGATAACGCTACAGCCGACCGGCTGAGCGCCATCTGAGTTGAAACGAAACGCCATCGGGCTCTCCGATGGCGTTTTTTTGTGAGTGACAGGCACGAAATTCTGTCACCCCATTGTTCCCGCCGATGGTCGACGTATAATGCCATGCAGGTTTTAATCAGACAGTTGTTCAACCATGACGCAGAAAAAACCCGGTGACATGAGTGACCTGCCCCGTATGGTGCCAGACCGTGACGATATCGCCCGACGGCGCAAAGGCGGAGGCTCCACACCACCGGGCGGCGGATCCGGCGACAAGACAGCGCCTGTTTCCGGCCCTCATGTCTGGCCACTCTATACCCTGTTTGTACTCTTGGCCGGCGGTGTGGGCTATCTGGGCTATGAGCTCCACACCAGCCAAACAACCCTCGCCGCCACCGAACAGTCACTGAGCGGTGCCACCGACCGAATCGAGGAGCTTGAGCAGCAGCTGTCGGCCACGGACGAAAGTCTGACCATGAACGAAAGCGCCATCCAGTCCAACTTCAATAACATATTGGCGGAAATCCGCCGCCTCTGGGATGTCGCCGACAATCGCAACCTGGACTGGATCCGCGAGAATCAGTCAGCCATTGCCAGCCTGGAAGACAGCCTTGGCCGGGTGGACGAGCTCGAAAGCCTGACGGCCAATCTGGATGAGCAGACCGGCCAGCAAGCCTCTGCCATCAACACCCTCACCGACACCATGGACGATCAGAACGACAGCCTGCAGACCCTGATTGATCAGCAGGCCGAGCTGGCCGACACGGTAACGACGCTGGCGTCGCGGGAAGAGGAGGTTTCGGCACGTCTGGACATCGTCACCATGCGCATCGAAGGTGCCGTTGAACTGACCACGGAGATGAGCCAGCAACTGAACCAACTGGACCAGTCCCTGACGCAACTGGACCAGCAACTGACTCAGGAAGCGGAGGCCCGAGCCTCGCTGAGCGACTCGGTCAGCCAGATTCGCAGCCGAGTGGCGACTCTCGAGCAAAATGGCACCTCCACCGACTTTGAAGAACTGGTGGAACGGGTGAACCTAATCGACAACGCCCGCGGCGATACCATTCAGCGACTGTCCAGCCTGCAGTCCCAGATTCGCGACCTGCAGGATCGGATTGAAAACAGCAACTGAGTGCCCGAAACGCCCCGGTCGCAGGGGCGCGCCCGACACCTCAGGCTTCGCCCAGTAACCGGGCCATAATGGCCGTCGGGGCAAACGGGCGCCCCCGCTCATTGAGGCCTGCGGCGATAATACGGGCCTGCAACATGAGCGCCTGATCAGAGGTACGGCGAATGTCCTGGCGGAACGTCATTTTCAGACGTCCTTCGGCCTCGAGATTCAGCCCCACCTCAAACTCGTCGCCACTGGTCAGGGGTCTTTTGTAGTCCAGTTCGGCCCGCACCACCACCAGATTGATTCCCTGGCGTGACAGCTCGGCGAAATCCAGCCCTCGCGACAGCAGGAACTCGTGTCGTGCGTGTTCCAGGTAATTCTGATACACACTGTTGTTGACGATGCCCTGCAGGTCACACTCGTAGTCGCGGACCTTGAATGGCAGCACAAACTGATAGTCCTGGATTTCCACTTGTCCTTTTTTCATGTTTTACTTTGACTCCCGGGATGAGCGACATGACGCCCTGGTGACGCCTCGGCGGATTGCGAACTTTACACCAAATACGTGCGTCTAAAAACGTCGTCCGAGAAAGCCAGGCAGGTTCTGGATGCCACCCCATGCCCTGTTGCGTGAATACTCACGGCAACAGGCACTGAAAGACAGAAAGGAACGGTCAACGATGTCACACTCTACGCTCAGCGAAACCTCCGGCCTGCGCTGGCTTGTCGGCATGGCCGCGGTCGTCGTCATTATCGCCGGACTGAAAGCGGCTGAGGCCATTGTAATGCCCATGATGCTGGCCCTGTTTATCAGCATCATCAGCATTCCGCCCCTGCGCTGGCTCACCAATCACAAGGTACCGCCCTTTATTGCCGTATTGATTGTACTGAGCGTCATTGTGCTGTTCGGCACCCTGCTGGTAATCATCGTTGGCGCCTCTATCGACAATTTCATGGAGCGTCTGCCCGAATATCAGAGTCGCTTCGAGGACGGGCTCGCCAACCTGGTTCCCCTGCTGGAAAACCTTGGCATACCGGTGGATCGTTCGACGCTCACCGAGCATCTGAACCCCGCCCAGGCCATGGACCTGGTGGGACGCACGCTGAGTGGTCTGGGCAATGTACTGACCAGCACCTTCCTGGTGATTTTTATCGTACTCTTTCTCCTGCTGGAGCAGGCGACCTTCTCCATCAAGCTCCGCCATGCCCTGCCCGACTCCGAGCGCTCCTTTGCCAACACCTCCGGTTTTGTTCGTCAGGTGAATCAGTATCTGGCCATCAAGACCAGTATCAGCCTGGTCACCGGCATCGTCATTGCCATCTGGCTCTGGTTTATCGGTTTGGATTTTCCCATTCTCTGGGGGCTCATCGCCTTTCTGATGAACTTCATTCCTAGTGTCGGATCGATTCTGGCGGCCATACCGCCGGTACTGCTGGCATTGGTACAGTTGGGCTTCGGCGATGCGGTGCTGGTCTCCCTGGGCTTTCTGGCGGTGAACGTGCTGATGGGCAATCTGCTTGAGCCCCGTTTGATGGGCGGCGGACTGGGGTTGTCACCTCTGGTGGTATTCCTCTCCCTGATGGTGTGGGGCTGGCTGTTTGGTCCGGTGGGTATGTTCCTCTCCATTCCTCTGACCATGATTGTTAAAATCGCACTGGAAGAAAGCCCATCCACTCAGTGGATCGCCATTATGCTGGGGGGCGTGCGTGACGAATGGACACAAGAGGACAAGGCCAGGCAGGCAAAGGAAACCGATAGCTGATGACTCTGTCTTCGTCCGGCATATCGAGGCCTGTTTCCAGCAACCAGACCGGTGTTCACGACGATCTTGAAGACCGGGTACTGGCCTATCAACGGACGCCGTCTCGCAAGCCCATCGCGCCGTTCAATCGACAGGCCTTTGAGGTTGCTGAGCGCTGGCTGGCGGACCACGCAGGCCCCTGGATCATGGACTCTGGTTGTGGTGTGGGTGAAAGCACCCGACAACTGGCGCGCCGCCATCCGGATCATCTGGTCATCGGTCTTGATCGGTCCGCCGACCGCCTGAGTCGACACTACGACGACACGCCCGACAACGCGCGATTCTTGCGCACGGACCTGGTCGATTTCTGGCGTCTGGCAGCCCAGGCCAACTGGCAACCGGAACGACACTACCTGCTCTACCCCAATCCTTATCCGAAAAAACAACAACTCAAGCAGCGCTGGCATGGGCATCCGGTTTTTCCGTCACTGGTCTACCTGGGAGGAGAGCTGGAATGCCGGAGTAACTGGTCGATCTATCTCGACGAACTGGCCTGTGCGTTGGCGCTGTATGATGTCACGTCTCAGATCAAACCGGTCGAGAACAGCCCGGCACTGACACACTTCGAGCACAAGTACCGCGCCAGCGGCCAGTCGGTCTGGTCACTGCGGGCCAGCATTCCACATGCTAACTCACCCGCCGATACCCTCCAGACACCCCCTCCGGACTGAACACATACTGCCAGACCTGTGTGATTCGAGCGCGAAAAGTGGCCGCGCAACTGAGCAGATAGTACCGCCACATGCGATAAAACTGCTCGTCCAGCCCCCGGTGATCGGCTGAGGCTTTCAACTCCGGCCAGGCTGCCTCAAAGTTTTCGTGCCAGGCCATGAGAGTGTGATCGTAGTCAGCACCAAAGTTGTGAACATCTTCCGTGACAAACAGGCCTTCAGCCGCCTGGTCGATCCACCCCATGGTGGGCAGTTCCCCATTGGGGAAAATGTACTTGTCCAGCCAGGGGTCCGGCGTGGACTTGCGCTTCAGTCGTCCAATAGTGTGCAGCAGAAACAAACCATCCGGCTTCAGGCATCGATGCGCCACGGACATGTAGGTCCGATAGTTGTGATGCCCTACATGCTCGAACATGCCGACGCTGACAATGCGATCAAACTGCTCGTCCACATCCCGATAGTCCTGCAACCGGAAGGATACCGGCAGGTCGGCACACAATTGCTCGCCCAGGGCAACCTGCTCACGGGAAATGGTCAGGCCGACGCACTCCACGCCATAGTGCTCTGCCGCATAGCGCATAAAGCTGCCCCAGCCGCAGCCTATATCCAGCACCTTCTGGCCCGGCTGCAGATCCAGCTTGCGGCAAATCAGGTCCAGTTTCGCCTGCTGAGCATCATGCAGGTTATCCGTTTCCCGCCAGTAGCCACAGGTGTAGGCCATGCTGTCATCCAGCATGGCCTGGTAAAAGGTATTGCCCAGGTCATAGTGGGCTTCACCGACTTCCCATGCCCTGTCTTTGGTCTGGCGGTTCAGCAGGCGTGCCTTGAGGCTGTATAGCAGCAGGCGGCTGGGCTTGATCTTTTCATCCAGCCGCGCTTTGAGAATCTGAGTCAGAGTCTGGTCCAGGCGTTCGCAATCCCAGGCACCACGCATGTACGACTCACCCAGCCCCAGGCTGCCGTAGGCAAGAACCTGCTGCAAGGCCGAGGGGTCGTGAAGCTTTATATCCCAGGGCCGACTGCCATTGAGTCTGACATCGGCCTCGGCAAGCAGATCACTGACCAGGCTAATCACCTTGTCATCAACACTGTTCTTTGCAAGCGACGCTGGCTGCTCCATGCTCCACCTCGTTTACTTGACTCTACCAATACAAGTTTGGTCAGAGATCAACCCCCTGTCCAGAGCAACAGCGGCTATAACGGTCATTGAACCGTTTTATATGTCAGACAGAAGCGTGACGCGTTGCGAACCACTGATCCGGATAAGTATTGAGGGCGTATCGTTTACCGTTGAGACAATATTGCTCGATGAAGCCATTATTCACCGCCCTTTACAGGGCGGTTTTTTTTGCGCCATTGTATGGGCCTATGTCTTCGGCAGGAGAACTGAGCATGCAGAAAATCTTGTTGCTTCTGGGTATCGCGCTGATTCTGGTTGCACTGGCCTGGCCCTGGCTCAAACAACTCCCTCTCGGTCGGTTGCCAGGTGATATTGCCATTCAGCGAGAAGGCTTCAGCTTCTTTTTCCCCATCACCACCATGATTCTGGTGAGTGTCATAGGCTCGCTTGTTCTCATGTTCTTTCGTCGCTGAAGGCCTTGCTCGGGCCGGTCAGTCACAGGGTCAGGCCGACTGTAGCCAAACACAGACACTCCATCTGATTGATTTTATTAGCTTTTTCCTGATTGCATCACAATGTGTCGCTAGCTGGCGACACATTTGACTCTGTAGTCCATGGAAAATCAATCATAAATACCATAACTCGTTGTTTTATAAGTATTTTTTAGAATTGGCACAAGGATTGTAATGGTGAGGCTGTCATTGAGCGCATTGACGCGCTCAATTGCATACTGCACCCATTTATACATGCAAGGAGTAAGTGTTATGAAAAAATCCATTTTTACCTCAGCCGCAGCAGCATCTCTTGTGGTAGCGTTCGCCTCGACTTCCGTGATGGCAGCGACCAATGTCACTCACGATGATCTGTTTGAACAGTTGGATGTTCAGGGGAACGGCGTAATCACTCTGGAGGAAGCTCAGGCGCATCCCGGTGTCCATGATCAGTTTGACGCACTGGATGCCAATGGTGACGGTGAACTGACCCCGGAAGAGTTCGAGGCATTCGAACCTAACGAGATGTACTGATCTGACCCCGAGCGGGGCCTGATCAGCGGGCCCTGCTCCAGCCACAGCGGCGGCGGCTCCTCCCCCCTTCGGAGTGCCGTCGCTGTCTCGTCCGGGCTCCGAACCACCCAGTGTATAAAGGAACCTGGTCCACATGTCAGCGTTATTCAACCCGGCGTCTTTGCGCCAATGGGTACTGTCCAGCTTTGTACTCGCGCTGATTCCCCTTGTAGTGCTCTTGTGGCAGGGCCATCGCGCATTCAACACCGTCAGTGATCGAGCTCTGCAGGAGTCTCAAGTGGCAGTTGATCAGGCCCGGAAAATGGAACATCTGGACAACCTCATGATCGGTATAGAGCGCGCAGTGCGCCAGCATACCGTCATTGACAGCGACTCCTCCCGCAATAACGCTCTGGAACGGGTAAGGCTCTATCGTGATGATCTGAACACCACCTGCCTCCACCTGCCGACCGATCTCTGCCATGAACAGAATGAACAGCTGGACAATCTGACCACTGAAATGGACGGGTCAGGCAATCTCGAAGAGAACCTCAACTCACTGCGCAACCGACATGTCCGCATCACTGAACAGGCCTGGCAGCAACTGGATGAACGCCTGATTCGCCACCAGGATTTCGTGGCCCATCAACAGCAATGGCTGATCTGGCAGACAATCGGTCTGGTATTGCTTACACTGATCATCGTTGGCTGGGCCAGTCGTCGCATCAGCGCGCCCATTAAGCGCCTGGATCGCATGATCCGCGCCATCGGACAACAGCATTCTGAACCGCTGAAAGCCGACATTCGTGGTCCGCGCGAACTCAACGACCTGGGCCACCGACTCGACTGGCTGTCCAGCCGCCTGCAGCAACTGGAAGCCTTGCGACTGGCCCTGCTGCGCCACGCATCCCACGAACTGAAAACACCCCTGGCCAGCATAAAAGAGGGCTGCTCGCTGCTGTCTGATGAGGTGGCCGGTGCCCTGACCCCGCGCCAGGCGGAAGTGGTCAACCTCCTCAACGCCAGTACTGACCGCCTGTCACAGCTGACTGAACAACTGCTGGACTACAACCAATTGCTTCAGCAGAGCGCCCCCGTACCGGCGGACATAGACCCGAATCAATTGATTGAACACACCCTGAACCAGCACCGTCTGTCACTGCAACAACGCCAGCAGACCGTCACTGTTGACTGTCAGTGTGACCATCTGATCACCGACGTCACTCTGTTTCAGCGCTTGCTGGACAATCTGATCAACAACGCCCAGGCCTACGGCGACACACGGGGGCAGGTGGCCATACGATTGTACGCTGCCTCTTCCGACATCATTCTGGAAGTAGCCAACACCGGCCCCAGCATTCCCAGGGCCCTCAGAACGGCGGTATTCGAGCCCTTTCAACGCGGCCAGGCACAGCGGCATGACGCACTCTCGGGATCCGGCCTGGGACTGTCCGTGGTGGCCGACTGCGCACGCCTGCTGGGCGGCAAGGCCAGCATCATCGACGTCCCCTCATACGATACCTGTGTGCAGGTAATCCTGCCGCCTCTGGTTATACCGACGCCTGATGCCAGACACGCCGGTCGCTCACTGCTCACAGAAGGAACCCGCGCATGAGAACACCGCTACTCCTGGTTATGCTGACGTTCGCGGTCGCCTGCAGCCAACAACAGCAACTCATCACTCAGGCTCCGCCCACTCTCGGGCCGGTACCCCCGGACACCGAGCTGGATTGCGATCAACAGCCGCAGGGTGCCTCGCTGCTGTCCGGCTCACTCTGTGACCCGAAGAACTGGCTGGCTGCGCAATATCAGTTGCAGGCTCTGTCACCGGACGAACGGCGGACTCTGTTGCTCACCGAGCCTCTGGACGACGACTACGGCCTGATGGTAATGGCCCTGCTATACAGCCAGCCAGACAGCCCTCTGACCATGAGGACACTGAGCCAGGAGGCCATGCAGATCCTGTTGCCGAAAGCTCCTCATGATCTCTACCTCCACCTAAGCCAATTGGCTCGGTACAACGCGGCGTTGATGGACCACGGGCACCGCCTGGCCGAGCAACGTCACTCGCTCAGGGTCAGAGAAAACGCCCAGGCGGCCCAGCAACAGGTTATCGAGGCCCTGCAACAAGCGCTGACAGCCACCCACGGGCAATTGGCAGAGAAGCAGGCCCAGGTCGAAGCGCTCACTGATATCGAATCCAATCTGGGTGGTGACCGGGACCCTGACCGGGCGCTGCCACAACCACTGGAACTGAGGCTGCACCATGACGACCAATGATTCCACCCCGGCCAGTCTGCTGCTGGTCGACGACGACCCCAGTCTGCTGCGCTTGCTGTCAATGCGCCTGGAAAATGAAGGCTACCAGGTCCTCACTGCAGACAATGCCGAACGTGCCCTGTCTCTGCTCAACACAAAAGCCATTTCTCTGGTCATCACCGATCTGCGTATGCCCGACACCGACGGCATGGCCCTGTTTGAACAGATCAACCATCGACGCCCCGGTCTGCAGGTGATCATCATGACCGCCCACGGCTCCATCCCCGACGCGGTTGATGCCACGCAGCGGGGTGTCACCGGATTTCTCACCAAGCCGCTGGATCATGACCAGTTGCGCACCATGCTGGATCGGGCCCTGAGCCACCATGTGAGTTCGGGGGACGCCGCCTGGCGACAGGACATCATCACCCGCAGCCCGGTGATGGAGTCGCTGCTGGAGCAGGCCCATCAGGTCTCCAGAAGCCGGGTCAGTGTACTGATCACCGGCGCCAGCGGTACCGGCAAGGAACTGCTGGCTCAGGCCATACATCAAGCCAGCCCCCGGGCCGACGAGCCCTTTATCGCCATCAACTGTGGCGCCCTGCCGGAGCACCTTCTGGAATCCGAGCTGTTCGGTCACGCCCGAGGCGCCTTCACAGGAGCAGTAAAGGCTCAGGATGGCCTGTTCCGGGCCGCCGATGGCGGCACCCTGTTTCTGGATGAAATTGGCGACATGCCCATGCCCTTGCAGGTGAAGCTGTTGCGGGTGCTCCAGGAACGCCAGGTGCGTCCGGTGGGTAGCAGCGAGACGATCCCGGTGGACGTGCGCATCGTGTCGGCCACGCATCGCGACTTGAAAGCCGCCATGGAGGCGGGCCAGTTTCGCGAAGACCTTTACTATCGCCTCAACGTGGTCGAATTCAATCTGCCGGGACTGCGGGAGCGCGCCGAGGACATTCCCCTGCTGGCCCGGCACCTGCTGCGGCAAAGCGCACAGCAACACGGGCTCAATGTTCGCGGCCTGTCCGAGGATGCCCTGCAGTTGCTCACGACGGCGGACTGGCCGGGCAATGTTCGCCAATTGGTGAATGTCATCGAGCAGTGTGTTGCCTTGTCACCCAGCCCGGTGATCAGTGCCTCGCTGATGCGACAGGCATTATCGGAGAACACGGGCCACTGGCCCACACTCACCGAAGCCCGGGATGAGTTCGAGCGCCGGTACCTGGTACGGGCACTGAAAATGACCGAAGGCAATGTCACCCAGGCTGCACAGCTCTGTGGCCGCAACCGCACGGATTTGTACAAATTGCTGAAAAAACACGGTCTGTCGGCGCAGGAGGCCAAAGCCGGCTGAACCGGTTCAGTATCCTGTCATTTCCAGATAACCCCGGCCGTCGTGGCTGCCGGACACGCTCACCGGGCCCTCCCAGTAGGGCACACTGGCGCCCATCCAGGCGTGCGCGTTCAGCGGTTCCGTCTCCAGTCGAACGCCCTTGTCCGGCACCGCCACAGTCCAGTGTGTGGGCACATCCCGACCGGCCACACGCGTGGACGACTGGGGAGCGAGCTCGATCTGATCCGGCGTCAAGCGGGTACTCTCCCCGTCTGGCGTCACCCAGGTGCCGGCAAAAAAGCTGTCCGGGTCGTCCTGCTCGCGCAGCCGAAACAGCATCAGTTTGTCGCCGCTGTCCAGGTGCAGGGAAAACCAGTCCCACCCGGTCTGCTCCGGCGCCAGGGGCTGACTGCTCCATTCCCGGTCCAGCCAGGCCTGCCCTCGTACCTGAACCCGCTCACCGTCGTCCAGTGTCAGTTCACCGTTGGCCTGATAAAAAGGCTGGCTGAAATAATAGGACGCCTGACCGCGCTCGGATTTGACGCTGTAGCCCGCCTCGCCGTGGCGTACCAGCGGCCGGTCGGTCTGCAGTGCCAGTTCAAAGGCGAAGTCGTCGCTGCGAGCACGCACGGAGATATGAGCCAGTGGGTCCTCCGAGTCTGCCAACTCGGCAACCGGCGGCTGAATGCTGGTGAGCTGCCAGTCGTCCAGCCAGACGTCATAGCGAGGGTCGGTGCGCACCCCCGCCTGACCACCGCCACTGCGGCCAAAGCGCTCGGCGTGATGGTGCTGGTCCGCCCGGGTCAGCCCGGCATGAGCCATCCAGACCTGACCGTCCTGCCAGCCTGCGGGCTCGCCATCTGCGATCAGTGCCTGGCGAAACAGCGTCCACTGGACGCCAAACTGGCGCCCTGTTTCGTCTTCCAGATTGGCGGTGACGTACCACCACTCGATACGATAATCCGGGTGCATGGCGTGGTCCTCCGGAAAGCTGACCTCCCGCTCGCCAGTGACTTGAGAAAAACCGTCTGCCGCTGTCCCGAGACCCGCAAATCCCTGATCATCCGGCGCTTCGGGTTCACCGCAACCGGCCAGCCCCAGCACCACCAGTAATACCCACGTGAATCTACTGTTCATAGGCAAACACCTTGGTCCAGGCCGCCACCGAGCGCCGGCGCAACTGCCACATGGGCCAGGCCGTGGCCAGCAGGGCCGTGAGCACCGACAGCCCAACCAGCAAAGCCCACTGGTGCGGAAAGAAATACAGCGGCAGGCGCCAGCCAAAGGCTTCCACATTGATCACCGCCACCAGACACCAGGCCAGCACCAACCCCAAAGGCACGGCAATCAGAGCGGTCAGCAGCGCCAGCAAGAGAGTACGCAGCCATTCCAGTGCCGCCAGATGCCGACGGGTGACCCCCAGCGCCCAGATGGGCGCCAATTGCGGCAAGCGACTGTTGCTCAGGGTGAGCAGGCTGGTAAAAAGCGCCACCCCGGCCACGCCCAGGGTCAGGGTATTGAGGGCGCCGGTGGCGACAAAGGTACGCTCGAACACCTGCTCGGAATAGGCTTTCACCTGGGCCTGATCCACGGCTTCGTTGGTGTCGAGCGCAAATAACCGGCGCAGATCGGACACCAGGTCTGGTGCCGCATCCGGGTCCAGGCGCAGACTGTAGCCCTGGCGCCCGAACCCCGGGTGCCAATTGCGCAGATAATGGATGTCCGCCAGTACCTGTCCTCTGGGGTTGCCGTAGTCGGAATAGACACCCTCCACAGTGACGTCCCAGTCCGCGTTCGGGCCCGGTAATGTCAGCCGATCGCCCAGCGACAGGGCCAGGCGGTTGGCCAGCTGTTCGCTCACCAGCACCGCGTCCCCCGCCGCCAGACGGCTCCAGGCTTCATCGGTCTGGCGGATGACCGGCCAGTGATCCTCGTAAGTGGCATGCATCTGAATACCGTTGATTTCCACGGGCTGATCCTGCAGACGCACGGACACCTGGCCGGTGGGCAGGATCGCCGTCACTTCATCTCTTTCAGCCAGCCACTGACCCAGAACCTCCCCCTGCTCGTCATCGCGGACATTCACATAGACCTCTGCTGCCAGCCGCTGATCCAGCCAGCCGGTGAAGGTCACGCGGAAACTGTCCACCATGCTGCCCACACCGATATTGGCCGACAGGGCCAGCAGCAAGGCCATCAGGGCCAGCGACAGACCGGACAGTTGCTGGCGGGCATCGGCCCAGAACCATTGCCAGAGGGGCTGCTGAGCGCGACGTTCAGCCCGTGTCACCAGATAACCCAGGATACCCGGCAGCAACAGGGCCACCCCCAGCAGGAGCGCCGTAATCATCACGAAGCCGGACACCAGCCCCGTGCCCAGCCACCACACCAGGGGCGACAGCACCAGCAGCCCCAGCCCGGTAAGCGTCTGCATACGCAGCCAGCCACGCTGGCCCTGCTGCCAGGTTTCCGGACGGGCCAGACCCAGCACGGGCAGACGGGCGGCGTGCCAGAGGCTGCTGCCGGAGGCGAGCAAGGCGCCGGCCAGACTCATGGCCAGACCGCTTAGCCAACCGGCCAGATCCAGGGTCAGGCTGCCATCCACGCGGGCACCGTAAAGCCCCGCCAGACTGGCAGCCACATCCGGCAACAGCGCGGCGGCGACCCCGTAGCCCAGCAAGAGCCCCAGACCGCCTGCAAGCAACGCCAACACCACCAGTTCCACAAAGAGCGTCAGCACCAGTTGACGGCCGGACACACCACAGGCTCTGAGCGTGCGAAACAGGGGCCGGCGCTGCTCGAACGCCAGGCCGGTGGCTCCGTGGACAATGAAAAGACCCACCAGAAACGCGAGCAGACCAAGGGCGGTGAGATTCAGGTGAAAGCTGTCAGTCAGGCGATTCAGGTCTTCCTCGGCCGACCCCGGCACCTGGCGCAATTGATCGCCCCAGGGTCCAGGCACGGTGGCCATATCCACCGACTCCAGCAATAACAGGCGGGTCAGAGTCTCTGGCTGGTTCAAAACGCCCTGCGCGATGCCAATGTCCATGACCAGGGTCCCGGCAGGCAGATCAGGCGCCACAGCCAGGGGCGCCAGGACGCGGTCATCGTTCAGGGTCAGACGCTCACCGGGGGTTGCGCCGAGCTGCCGCACTGTATCGCCAGAGGCCAGTGCCTGTCCCGGCGCTATGGTGAAATCGGCAAGATCCGTGTCAGTCAGGCTCACGGCGGCGCCGGCCGAGGCTTGCGGTGGCAGGGTCACCGGGTCCACCCCCACAACCTGCCAGGTGCGATCCTGCCAGCGGAAGGTCCCTTCAAGCACGGGTGACACGGGGATGCCTTGGCGCCGGAGATCGGCGAACGCCTGCTGGTTGAACGGTTCGCCGTCCACAGCGACCAGGGAATCCACCTCGGCGCCACCGAACACCGCCGCGGCCTGATCGTAGCTGTCCCGCGCCTGCTGATTCAGCGCTTGCACACCACTCCAGAGGGCAGTAGCCAGCATCAGCCCCACCACCCAGGTGGCCGCCTGCACCGGATGACGGCGCCAATGGCTGAGCACCGTTGCCAGTGACCAGAAGGTCACATTCAGGTTGGCTTTCATGCCAGGACTCCGGCGGTCAGTCGGCGTTGTCGATTCAGTCGGTCGGCCAGGCGCGGGCTGTGTGTCACCATCAGCAGTGTACAGCCGGTATCGGCCACCAGCTCCAGAAAAAGATCCATCATGGCGTCCCCGGTGGCTTCATCCAGATTGCCGGTTGGCTCATCCGCCAGTATCAGCGGCGGGCGCGCGGCCAGGGCCCGGCCAATGGCCACCCGCTGCTGCTGTCCGCCGGACAATTGTTCAGGGTAACGGTCCAGCAGCTCGCTCAGCCCCAGTCGTGCGGCCAGCTCCGCCTGACGCGTGGCATCATGACGCCCGGCCAGCCGGGCCTGAAACGCCAGATTGGCGCTCACGGTGAGACTGGGAATCAGGTTGAACTGCTGGAAGATCAGGCCGATGTCGGTGCGCCGCAACCGGGCCCGTTGCGCCTCGTCCATGCTGCTCAGGCGTTGCTCGTTCAGCCACAGATCGCCCTGATCGGCTGTATCCAGGCCGGCAATCAGGTGCAACAGGGTACTCTTGCCACTGCCGGACTCCCCGGTCAGCGCCATGCTGTCGCCAGCGGCCAGATCAAAACTGACATCGGTCAGTACCTGGACAGGCCCCTGCGGGGTATCGAATTGCTTGTGCAGCCGGTCTAGCTTTAACATGGGAATCCCTGGCGTTGTCACGCCTTGCCGGTTCATGGTTTCACTACGGGTATTTTGTCATGATTATCTATATACACGGTTTTGCCAGCAGCGGTTTTGGCAACAAGGCCCGTTATTTTCGGTCTGCCTGCCAGGACAGTGGCGAGCCCTTTATGGCGCCCTCCCTACCTTACAATCCGGAGCTGGCAATCACCAACCTCTGCGATATTATCGAGTATGCCCAACCCCATGAACCGATACATCTGATCGGTTCGTCTCTGGGCGGCTATTACGGCCTCTATCTGGCGCATCGTTATGGGCTGAAAGTGGCGCTGATCAACCCGTCGGTGAAACCGGTGGACACCCTGGGCCAACTGACCGGCTGGACGCAGCACTACCATGACGGCAGTCAGTTCGAGTGGACCGATGTTCATACCCAGGCCCTGCAGACACTGGCAGTGCCGGCTACCGAGGCCCTGCAACAACGCACGCTACTGCTGGTACAGACGGGTGACGAAACGCTGGACTACCGGGAGGCGGTGGCGCATCTGCCAACGGCGCAACAGGTTATCGAGCCGGGTGGAGATCACGGTTTTCAGGGTATCGAACGGCATACTGAGCGCCTCCTGTCGTTCTTCGCCGCCCCTTAGGCGGCACGCTGCGTTTCACCCTGTGGGCGCGAATCTGTGCTATCATGAGCGATCTGATTTGATTGCCTCGGAGCAGCACAGGTGGCTCCGGGCGTACCCCCTGATTTCTCTTACAGGAGCCCTCATGCCGTCCTTTGATATTGTGTCCGAAGTGGATGAAGTTGAACTGCGCAACGCTGTGGACAATACCCGACGCGAGCTGGATACCCGATTCGATTTTCGTGGTGTCGAAAGCCAAGTGGAGCTCAAGGATTCCACGGTCACCCTGACCACGGAATCCGACTTTCAGGTCCGCCAACTGGAAGACATGTTCCGCAACGCCTGCGCCAAACGCGGTGTCAGTGCCGCCGGCGCCGAGGTGGATGACGAACCCATCCACAGCGGCAAGACCTTCAGCCTGAACCTCACCTTCAAGCAGGGCATCGACCAGCCAACGGCGAAAAAGATCGTCAAGCTGATCAAGGACGCCAAACTGAAGGTGCAGGCGTCCATTCAGGGCGAAAAGGTCCGGGTTACCGGCAAGAAGCGCGATGACCTGCAACAGGTCATGGCCATGCTCAAGAAGTCCGACATCGAGCTGCCGTTGCAGTTCGACAATTTCCGGGACTGATCAGGGCGCATGACCCAGCCTGCCGAGCCGGAAAGCCCACGCCGTCGCAAACGCCAGTCCGCCCTGTCATCCCCCGCGTTCCGGGACTATTTCTGGGCGGCCTGCGGGTCGACCTTTGGCCTGTGGATCATGCGTTTCATGCTGGGCTGGATGGCCTGGGCGCTCACCGAATCGGCCCTCTGGGTGGGTATCATCACCGGCAGCATGCTGGCCCCCACCTTTATCATGTCACCCATTTTCGGGGTCATCGCCGACCGTATCAATCTGCGCCGCGGCCTGTTTATCTCCCTGGTGTTACAGACGCTGATCGGCCTGGTGGCAGGGCTGGCCTACTACGCCGGCTGGCTCGACGTGACCTGGCTGGTGGTACTGGCAGTGGCCAAGGGCATCGTCACCTCGGCACATCATCCATTGCGGCTGTCCATGATGCCGCGGCTGATCGACCGCACACTTCTGCCCAGCGGGATCGGTCTCTCGGCGATGGTCTTCAACACCTCTCGCATCATCGGTCCGGCCGTGGGGGCGGGCTTGCTTACCATCACCTCGTCGGGCTTCGTGTTCATGGTGGCCAGTGGCCTGTTTGCCGTGGCCAGCGGGCTGATCATCCGGCTGCCAAGTCTGCCGGCGGCACAGACTGAGGGTGAGCAGGCTTCCATTGGCCGGGACCTGCTGGCCGGGTTGCGCTTTGCCCTGGCACAACCGGCCATCCGCCTCATTCTGACACTGGCCATGGTCAACGGTTTTCTTGGCCGCACGGTGCTGGAATTGCTGCCCGCCCTGTCCGGACAATTGCTTGCCGGTGATGCCAACACCCTGGCCCTGCTCACTGCGCTGGCCGGGGTCGGGTCAATACTGGGTGGGCTGATCATGTCCCGTCAGCGCGGTCGTGAAACACGACTGGTGCGCCTGGTATTTGCGGCTCTGGTGTTCAGCAGCCTGATGTTGATGCCCATGCTGCTGGTATCGCAACTGCTGGCGGTGAGCGTCATGATCCTCTTGCTCAGCCTGTCCACCACCATTACCGGCACCGGCTGTCAGGCGCTGACGCAACTGACCGTGGCCGATGCCTACCGGGGTCGGGTCCTGAGCCTGTGGACCGTGATCACCATGGGCACGCCGGCCATTGGAGCATTCGCCATGGGCGCGCTGGCAGATTCACTGGGCTTTGGCCTCGTGCTGTCGCTCTTTGCCGTGCTGGCCGTGGGCACCATTGTGCTGTTGCTGCCCCATCGCCACGCGGTTCACAACCGATAACTTCCATGGTGCATTTTTCCGCTCGCGTCCTTTCACTTTCCGCCTGTTCGGGCTATAACACTAAATGGTCATATAAAAAATAAAAGGACCAGCACTAACCCCGCCCTCCACCAGAAGGCTCAGCCAGATGCAGTTTTTGATTCACAGCACGGACGTTGTACGCCTTCATGTTATGGGGCTCTTGCTGCTACTGGGCACACTGACACCCACCCTCGCCCTCCAGGCCGACGATATACTGACGGTTCGTGTGCCTGATATTGAAGAGCACCCGGACGGCTACAATTACTATTATGATGTGCTCCATGCAGCCCTGTCCCAGCTTGACCGTGAATACCACCTAGAGCTTGTTGGTCCCATGACTCAGATTCGCGCGCGCAACATGCTGCAGTCGGGCAGTATTGATGTGCACTGGGGTATCGAGAGCGCTGACCGAAACGAACGCTATCTGTCCGCGGGTGTCGGCATTACCGATGGCCTGATCGGCCAACGGGTCTTGCTGATTCTGCCGGAAGATCAGGCCTTGTTCGACCCAGTGGAAACACTGGAGGATTTTCGCGACCTGGAACTGACGGCAGGGTTTGGTGCCGGCTGGATTGACGCCGAGGTCTGGGCAGCCAATGACCTGGACTACTACGAGGAGCCGGGCAACTGGCGTGTGATATTTCAAAAACTGGCACGTAATCGCGGTGATTTCGATTATCTGTCGCGTTCGATCAAGGAAGTGCTGCCGGAACTGGCGTCGCATCCGCAATTATCGCTGGAACGTCGCCTGCTACTGGTTTACGACCTGGACGAAACCTTTTATGTCACCCCGCACTCCGTGATGCCCTGGAAGACGCGCTGACGCAGCTGTCAGACAGCGGCGAGTTGCAGGCACTGATTCGCCAATACTGGGGGACACAGCTGGACGCCCTGAACACAGGCGGCCGCACTGTGATCCCCCTGGACACTCCTGTGCCCTCAACGGAATGACGCCTCGACCCGGTAATTGGTCTGGGTGAAATCATCGATCAATACTTCGATGTCGGCGACCCAGATGCCGGGAAACACCACATCATCCACCGTCAGCAGATAGATCGGCCCCACCTGTTCAAGCGTCTGCCGTGCTCCCTCGACTTCCATCTCTGGCATGCTGAAGCGCACGTTCACGTCCTCCGGCCGCTGGACCCGACCCTCGTCGTCATAAAACGCCAGGATGATCTGATTCTCACCCAGGCTGTCGTGGGCCATCTGAAAGTCCATGATCCAGGGATCGCCCGGCACCATCATCTGAATCACTTCTCCCATCTCCTGATAGGGAATGTAGTGATCATCGTGATCATGAACATCGGCACGGGGCGGTACCTGAATCGACACCGCCGCCGTCACCAGCAGGACAGCGGTCAGCAGCGCCCACTCCACGCGCAGATTGCGCTGCAACAGACGGCGCGTACCTCCCACGGAACGGGCCAGCCGTCGCGTCAGGCGCATCTTGTTGTCCAGCGCGATGCCCAGCACAAGGCAGACCAGAGCCACCTTGAGGATCAGAGTCTGGCCGTAACCGCCACTCATCAAGCCGTCCAGTGATTCCACCTGCAACACGGCAAGTGTCACTCCGGCCACCAACATCAGTGCCACGCCCACCATGGCGCGCGCCGAGAATCGGCGCAGCAGGCTGACCAGAGCCTCCCGGCTCTCGTGCCGGGCTGCATGCAGCAGACCGGGGAAAGCACCCAGCCAGACACTGGCCACCAGGACGTGCGTCGCGAGGGCGGGCAGCGCAATGGCCGCATCAGGCGATGTCACCACATGACCGGTCATGAGCAAGGCACCCAGCCCCACCAGAGACAACAGCCACGCCGCCCACCACAGGCGCCTGCGCGTCGTACCGGCAACCGCCAGGGCGACCAGCGTACAGGTTGCCAGCGCCACCAGCGTGTTCTGCCCCAGAGAGCTGCCAAAGCCCAGCGTTAACGCCTGGGCGGTATTCCACGCGGTGAAATCGGACCCATACATGCGTATCCCCTGGAGCAGAATCTGCAACAGACCCGTGATCCATAGCATTCCCGTGAGCACACTGATCAGCCGGCTCTCGGCCGCTCGTGGGCCACTCGGACGCACCCAGACGGCAAAGAGCAACTGGCCTGATACAGTAAGCAAAGCCACGAGAAAAAGCGCTCGAGTCACGCTGTACAGCCCCATCATGGCGACATCATCGGACGCCTCTGCCTGCTCGGGTAGCTCGCTCCAGTCGACGGCCGCTTCGCCCACACTGAAGCGGAAACTGCCGCCGATCGGATGAGAGTCCGCAGACACAACCCGCCAGGACACCAGATACCCGCCGTCGCCGAGTTCGTCCGTGAGCGGCAACAGAGCAGAGGTCCCATCCGTGATCGGTGCATCGGCGGCCAGGGCCTCACCGGACCGATCGAACACTCGAATGAAGACCGGCTCGACGGGCTCGTTGAAGCGCAGCTCCACCCGCTCGGGAGCAGCGTACAGACGCGCGTTGCTGCCAGGGTCGCTGTCGACCAGAGCCGCATGGCCCTGCGCCATGACCGGCACCAGGGCCAGGACAAGCAGTCCCAGCCACCCAAAAGCGCCGCATCCTAGCTCACACAGTCTGCGTGACCTCATACAGATGCCTCCTTTTTGGAATGCGCAACGCACAGTCAGTGATGATGATGGTGATCATCCGACGCCCCCGCTTCCAGATTCAGTTGTGGTGCCGGGTAATCCCCTGACGGTTCGGCGCTGCCGTCGCGCGGCACTTCAATCCAGCGCAAGGTGGCATCCCCGCAGGACTGCACGGTGGGGAAATAGAGCGTGTCTTCACCATTGTCGGGCATGCGCGCGGTAAAAATGAACTCGTCGTAATGCGCGTCGGCCAGCGCACCACCATGCCAGCGCAGTTCGGCTACACGTTCGGTGACCTCGGTGCCATGGTCCATATAGGGGGTATCCAGTGATTCATGGACCATCTCCAGCTCCCAGCCCGGCTTGGGCATGGGGTTCACGGCCACCACACCTTCCGGCAGGCGCACGCGGACCTCGTCGGTGGCCGCACCGTCACAGCCGTGTGGTATCGCCAATGCAATGCGGGCCTGAGCACCCGCCGTCGCGGACGTCTCCACCAGGCCGGCGTGGGCACCCACGGTGGCGCTCAACAGGGTACCGGCGGCCATCAACGTGACGCCGGACAGAGTTTTGTTCAGGGTAGATACTGTCATGTCGGACTCTCCATATAATCGAAAAACAGGGTGGCACGGCGCCCTCGGCAGTTGCCGGGGCCGTGCTTCAAATCATGGGGTACAGCCCGCCAGTACACCGCCGCCCTCGGGCAGGCCGGTGCTGACGGTTCAGGAGAGTCGCGGCGGGGCGCGCAGGGGCGGATGCAGCCAGGCAGGCGCTGGCGAGAGTTCTGACCCGGCCCGGGCCAGCACAGGTTGCGAAGACACCCCGGCACGATCAGAAATGCCGGTTGTCAGGATCAGCGCCCCGGATCCGGCCATCTGCACGCAGACGGGACAGCGCAAGTCTTCATGCGTTGTATCATCCGGCGTGTGGTGGTCTCCTTCAAGACGCGCCTCCACCGGGTGCGGTTCACTCTGATGCGGGCAGCCCCGGCTCGGATCATGGTGACCGGAGTGATCATGGGCCGCCGAGTGATCGGAGTCAGCCAACGCCTCGATCATGGCCGCCGCTTCCAGCGCCATGGCCGCCTGATGCGGCGGGTGCACGGCCAGCGCCATGGTCAACAGACCACTGGCAAACAGCCCCAGCCAGGCACCCAGACGCCGAGACGTCCGAGACTGGCGCAGCCATGTCTGCCTGTGTCTGAGCCAGCTTGGCATCATCCGGGCTATCTCTAACCATTGACAGGAAAGAACGTATTCTAGATAGCCGTCCGAACCGACGCAAGACAGACCAAAGCCCTTTTCGATCGGCACCGACGGTTGCCAGCGCAGCCGTTGGCCGGTCATAATGCCAGCCTGATAAACTCACCCGAGGTGTGCTGTGTCCTTTCTGTCCGGGGCGTCTTCTTCTGCCAACGATGCGCCACCCGAGCGCGCGACCCCAGATCTGGAACAACTCTTCCTGACCGGCACCCCGCTGCTGGATGTCCGAGCGCCGGTGGAAGTGGCCAAGGGCGGATTTCCCAATGCCACCAACATACCCTTGCTGGACGACCAGCAGCGCCATGACATCGGCCTGCGTTATGCCGAACAGGGTCAGGACGCAGCCATTGAGCTGGGTCTGGCCATGGCCACACCTGAAATACGGCAACAGCGCCTGGATGCCTGGTCGGCCTTCGTTGAGCAACACCCGGACGGCTACCTTTTCTGTTTCCGGGGCGGCCTGAGGTCACGCACGACACAGCAGTGGCTGCGTGACATCGGCATCGACTACCCGCTGATTCCCGGCGGTTACAAGGCACTGCGGCGGTTTCTGCTGGACCGCATGTACGGACTCATCGCACACAGTCCGGCCCGGGTACTGGCGGGTCCCACCGGCAGCGGCAAGACCGAGGTGATTCATGCCTGGCCACACAGTCTCGACCTGGAAGGGCTGGCCAATCACAAGGGCAGCGCCTTCGGGCAGGCCTTTTCGCCCCAGCCCAGCCAGATAGACTGGGAACACCACTTCACCATCGACTGGATGCGCCGCCGCCATGCCCACTCGGCGCCGGTGCTTCTGGAGGACGAATCCCGGCTGATCGGGCGGATTTTCCTGCCGCCGGAACTGCAGACACTGCTGGCCCGGGCTCCGGAGGTCGCGCTGGTTGCGCCCATGCAGGAGCGCATTGAACGCCTGCGTCGGGACTATGTCATGCCCATTGTGACCCACTATCAACAACAGGCACCGGAACAGGCACATGCAGGCATTATCGAACACATCGAGCACAACCTGGGGCGCATCCGCAAACGACTCGGCGGCGCCCGGCACAGCGAACTCTCCGCGCTGGTACCAGTGGCCGTGGACGAATTGCTGAACCATGACAACTGGACACCCTTTGACCGCCTCATTGAACAACTGCTGACAGACTATTACGACCCCATGTACCGTTATCAGCAGGGGCGCTCCCAACGCCCGCAGGTATTCGCCGGCACGCACGACGACATTCTCGACTGGCTAAGCCGCACCGACGGACTGTCTGCCTCATGATGAGCCCGTCACCCAGTGATCGTGACTTGCTGCTGGTCGGTGGGGGCCATACCCACGCACTGCTGATTCGTCGCCTCGCCATGAAACCCCTGCCCGGCGTGCGCACTACGCTCGTCTCCGACGGATCGCTCACCCCCTACTCCGGCATGCTACCGGGCCTGGTCGCGGGTCACTACACCTTTGCAGAGACCCATATCGACCTGCAACAGCTGTGTCGCAAGGCCGGTGTGCGGTTCATCAATGCCCGCATGACGGGCCTCGACCCGGACACGCGCCAGATCTCTGTCGATGGTCAACCACCCCTGCACTATGACGCCCTGAGTCTGGATACCGGGTCAACGCCCAATCTGGACCTGCCCGGCGCCGCCGAACACGCCACCGGTGTCAAACCGGTCAGCGATTTTTATCAGGCCTGGCAGTCCCTGCTGCAAGCCGACACGCCCGGCGACTGGGGCGTGGTGGGTGCCGGCGCCGGCGGTGTGGAACTGGTGCTGGCCATGGCCTGGCGACTGGGCAGGCGCGACGATATTCGGCTGCATCTGATATACCCCGGCCAGACCATTCTCAAGGGGTACCCCAAACGCGTGGTGCGAGCGGCCCAGGCGCAACTGGAACGCCTTGGCGTTATTTGCCACCCCGGATTTGCCGTGAGTCGAGTCACGGCCGATGGGCTCGTGAGCGATACAGGAGAACATCTGCCACTGGATAACAGCATTTTATGCACACCGGCAGCGCCGCCCACCTGGCCGCAGAAAGCCGGGCTGGACACCGCCAACGGCGGCTTTGTCGCCGTTAACGAGTACTTGCAAAGCACCTCTCACAGCACAGTATTCGCTGCCGGTGATGTGGCCGAAATGATCCACAGCCCCCGCCCCAAGGCCGGGGTTTATGCCGTGCGCCAGGCGCCTACCCTGCATCACAACCTGCGCCATTTCTTTGCCCATACGACCATGGAGCCGGTGTCCCTGCAAAAACAGTTTCTCTCCCTGCTGTCACTGGGCGACCAGTCCGCCGCCGGGCACCGCAATGGCCTGGCGTTCTCCGGGCGTTGGGTCTGGCGCTGGAAGGATCGTATTGACCGACAGTTCATGGCCGCCCTCAATGATTTCCAGCCGCCCACAGGCATGACGCCAGAGGACGGGCAGGAGCATGCCCCCATGCACTGTGCCGGGTGCGGCAGCAAGCTGGGGCCGGAGACCTTGCACAATGTGCTCGACGCGCTGCCCCGGCACAGCAATCCGCGTGTTCAGCCGGCGCTGAGCCAGGCCGAAGACGCCCTGCTCTGGCGCCCCACCCCGGGAACGCTCAGCGTCCAGAGTGTGGACGGGTTTCGGGCGTTTTCGGATGATCTCTACCGCCTGGGCCAGGTCTGTGTGCACCATGCGCTCAGTGATCTGTATGCCATGGGGGCGACACCAGTATCGGCTCAGGTCTGGGTCAATCTGGCATTCAATCATCCGCGCCTGCAACAGCGCGACTTTCAGCGCCTCATGGCCGGCATGGCCGAGGCCCTGGTCGTCAGTGAGTGCACACTGGGTGGCGGGCACAGCACCGAGGGTCAGGAAACCCATGTCTCGGTCACTGCCAATGGTGAAGTCAATCCCGACGCCCTCTGGCGCAAGACGGGCGCAGAGGCTGGCGACTGGCTGGTACTGACCAAGCCTCTGGGTACGGGGGTGATTCTGGCTGCGGATATGGCGGGCGCCGCACCCGCCGAGGCCATGGATGCCGCCTGGTCCAGCATGCTCAGGTCCAATGGTGACGCCATGGGTGACCTGACACAGCTAAACCCCCATGCGGTCACGGACGTCACCGGTTTCGGTCTGCTGGGCCATCTGCTGGAGATGCTGGACGGCACGGCACTGCAGGCAGTGCTTGCGGCTGAGTCCATACCCGTGTTGCCTGGCGCCATGGACCTGCTGGCGATGGGCTGGCAGTCCAGCCTGGTACCGCAACTCGGCCATCTGTTCAACCGGTGCCAGGTGGATCGGGACGTGGCTGATCCACTCACCCGGCTTTTGCTCGATCCGCAGACCTCAGGTGGTCTGCTGGCCGCCGTGCCGGATATCGAAGCTCTGCCGGAACGGTACCGGGTAATTGGACGCATCCAACCTGCAGCCGCCACCCAGGCGCCAGTCAGGCTCCTTCAAACCAGCCGCTGAGCAGGTCATCTTCAAGCCTCCTCATTCAGATCCTGCTGTCGAATCTGCCATCCCTGCTCTGCCGGTTCAAACACCAGGCGGCGCCGAAGCAGCGCCAGTTGTTCGTCCTGACGGTGACTGACAAACAGCAGGGTAGTAGGTCCGTCGCGCAGTAACCGCTCGACCACTGCCAGTACTCTGAACCGATTGAGGTCATCCAGGCCCATGGTGGGTTCGTCCAGAATCAGCAGGGGTGGTTGCTTGATCAACGCCCGGGCAATCAGAACCAGGCGCTGCTCACCGGTGGAGAGGTCCCTCAGGGGCGTGCGCGCCTTGTCTCCAAGGCCCACTACGGTGAGCCAGCGGTGGGCCAGATCGGCCTCTTTCTCACCTTTAGCCTGATACAGGCCGATGGAGTCGGTGAGCCCGGAAATCACCGCCGTGAGTACATTGCCGGCCACCCGGTAATTGCGGTGCAGGTCATTGGATACATAGCCGATGTGCTTCTTGATATCCCAGATACTTTCGCCCCGGCCGCGCCGGTAACCAAACACCGTCAGGTCATTGGCGTAACACTGGGGGTGATCGCCCGTGACCAGTTGCAGCAGGGTGGATTTGCCGCAGCCATTGGGCCCGGCAATCTGCGTGTGTTCGCCCGGCATCAGGGCCCAGTCCAGGTGGTCAAACTGTAGCCTGTCGCCGTAGACCACGCGGCCCTTTACAAGCGACACCAGGGGCCGGTCTGCAGGCCAGCCGGGCAGTTGGAAATCGGATTGCCGGGGTGGCAGCTCGGGGGGTGCGGATTGCGCCAACTCAGTGGCGGCCAGCCAATCGGGATGCGCGCGTATGGCGTCTGCCTCGCCGGCCAGTGCTATGCGCCCGTGATCCAGCAAGGCAATGTGGCTGGCCCAGTCCGGCATGTCTTGGCGTTGCCCCACCAGCAGTAACAGTCTTTGACCGTCTGCTGCCAGGCGCCCCAGTGCCGCCATCAGAGCCGCGTGGGACGTCTGATCCAGACCCTCAAACGGCTCTTCCAGAATCAGCAGATCGGGTTTGACCAGCAGGGCCCGGGCCAGCATGACGCGCCGGCCTTCGCCAGAACTGAGCAGACGATAGCCCCGGTCCAAAATGGATTCCATACCCAGCAGCTCGACCACCCGGTCGTGCCAGGCAGACCAGGGTGCAACTTCGGTCATCAGAGTGGATACCGGCGTACCCTGATCCGGGACATCGGTGAGGTCGGTCTCGTCACGGTCCAGTTCGCGCTCATAGAGCGCCTGCTGGTTCTCCAGAGAGACCCATTGTGCATGCTCGGGCAGCCCGCTCAGCGTACCCTCATCCAGTGGCTGCTCACCGCATAACACCCGGGCCAGCATACTTTTGCCGCTGCCATTGCCCCCCAGCACCACCCAAGTATCGTCGTCCTGCAGTTGCCAGTGTGCAACCTGAAGTCCTCCGGCCTGAACATCCAACCACTCCATCACGGCCTTGCGCCTCATACTGCTTTGATCAAGGCGCTCAGACTACCATAATTCCGGGATCAGGGTGAAAGCCGGGGGCTCGACGTCAGGGCTTTTGCAGACGCTCCCGGGCAATGGTATCCGCCAGATCGCTGGTCGGACGCTGCTCATCCTGCGAGCGCTGGAAGATTTCCAGCAGGGTATGATAGATGCCATCCACATGCGCGTTGACGGCATCCGGGTCGTAGTTGCCACGGCGTTCGTAATACACATCAATGACACCCCCGGCATTGATCACATAGTCCGGGGCATAGCACAGCCCGGCGTCAAACAGCCGTTGCCCGGTCTCGGGTACGTCCAATTGATTGTTGGCCGCCCCGGCAATGATCCGGGCCTTGAGTCGCCCCAGGGCATCCGGGTTGATGGTGCCGCCAAGCGCGCAAGGAGCAAACACGTCCATAGGTTCGTCGTAGAGCGCATCCGGAGACACCACTCGGGCGCCGAGTTCGGACTCGATCTGCTTGAGTACCGAGGGATTCACATCCGCCACCACCAACTTGGCGCCCGCGCCCGTGAGCAAACGCGCCAGGCGGTAGCCCACACTGCCCAGGCCCTGAATACCGACGGTCAGCCCGTTGAGGGTATCGCTCCCGAACGCGTGCTGCACAGCAGCGCGAATACCCATATAGCAGCCATAGGCTGTGGCCGGAGACGGGTCGCCGGTGCGGGATTCGCCGTCACGACCAATCTTGTCGTTGAAGCCGGTAACAAACTCCGTCACCTGACTGAGTGCCTTCATGTCCGCCACCGTGGTACCGGAATCCTCCGCCGCGACATACCGGCCACCCAGGGCATTAAGACCGCGCGCGAAGGCGTCCAGCAGTGCCGGCGTCTTGTCCGTGGCCGGATCACCCATGATCACGGATTTGCCGCCACCCAGTGGCAAGCGTGCCATGGCGCTTTTATAGGTCATGCCGCGCGAAAGACGCAGTACATCGGTCAGTGCTTCCTCATCCGAGGCATAGGGATAAAACCGGGTGCCCCCCAGGGCGTGTCCCAGGGTGGTGTCATGGATAGCGATAATGGCGCGCAGCCCGGATACCTCATCGTGCACAAAGCTCAGATGTTCGTGGTGATCAAATTCCGTGTGTGCAAAAACACTCATGCCCCGTCCGCCTGTCAGTTGTTATTCTGACTATAGCCTTGTGCAAGGCGAGCGGACTGTCCAGCCGGAGCGGTTATCCCGGCGTGCCCGGGCAGATGGAAACTGTACAGAGAAGTTGCCAATCCGCCATTATCTCAGCGACGGGCCAGGGCGGACCTACCCAACCCATCCAGCCATTGATCAGCCAGTTCAACAAAGCCCAGGCCGGACCGCTCTCGGGTTATGGTAGCCGGGTGAGCCTGCATCTGGGGCAGATGAGGTTCTATATTGGCCACTGCGGCATTGTTGGGGAAGAACGCAAACATGCTTTCGTCATTGGGTGCGTCGCCGACGAAAAAGGACTGCGCTTTCATTTCGCTGTCGGTCAGTTGGCAGACATCTTCGAGATAGCGCCGAGCCATGGCGCACTTGTCAAAGGCACCGCGCCACACATTGATGTGTATGGAGCTCTTCTTGACGGAAAAGCCTTTCTTGGTGAGGGCACGACACAGAAGATTGACCTGATCCTGGGTCAGGCGCACATCCTGATTGTAGTCGATGGCCACATCCACATGGCGGAAAGACTGATCCTTGGCCAACGCCACCGGAAAGTCCACGGCCATTGAATGAACCGCGTCCAGTATGGCCTGCTGGTCGGCCCGGTGTTGTGCCAGGTCATACCAGTAACGCCACTCGGTGGCGTTGTTCTCGTCTCGCACGATGTAAAAACCGCCGCCTTCGCCAATGACGCCGGCCACGGGCCAGGTCCGGGCGATCTGATCACACCAGCCGGCACAGCCACCGGTGACCGGTATGATCTGCACACCCGCGTTGGCGAGATTCCACAAGGCCTGATAGGTCTCAGGCAACAATTGACCATCGGTGGTCAGCGTGTCGTCTACATCGGTAAAAAGGTACCGGGTACCGGCAAAATTCAAGGACTGCATGTCAGTTTTTCTCTCCGGTTTCAATCACGGTCAGGGAGGCGGGCAAAGCGGAGCGCATGGCATCCGGGACAAGGTCGGTGATCAATACATCAATGTCTGAAAAGGGCGCCACGCTGGCAAGGGCGTGACGGTCCCACTTGCTGTGATCCGCCACCAGAATCCGGCGACGGGCATTGTTCAGGATAGCCCGGCTGACCTGAGCTTCCTCCAATTCAAAATCCATGGCCCCGCGCACGGGGTCGAGACTGCCTGCGCCGATAATGCCGTAATCGGCCAGGAACTCGCCAAAGAATCCGGTGGTTTTCTCCCCCACTACATCGTGGTCGTTGTGGCGCAGACGACCGCCCGCCACCATGACATCAATGGCAGGGCAATTGCACAGCAGGGAGGCTACATTCAGATTATTGGTGAATACTTTCAGGTCGGTGTGTTCGGACAGTTCACGGGTCACAAACTCGACAGTGGTGCCGATACCCAGATAAACCGATGAGTTCTCCGGAATCATCTCAGCCAGTCGACTGGCAATGATCTGTTTGGCAAACTGGTTCAACACCTGTCTGAAGGAGAACGACAGGTTGGCCACCGAGGACGGCACACTGACCCCGCCGTAGCGTCGCCGCAGCAGGCCATGCTCGCACAGTTGATTGATGTCCTTGCGAATGGTCTGCGGCGCCACATCGAACTGGGCGGCAATATCATCAACCTCCAGGTGCTCTTCGGTACGCGCCCAGTCCAATATTGCCTGCTGTCGTGTGGTCAACTTCATGATTCAGGTTCGTATGGAATTAAACAACAACGGGTTATCCGTGATCAATCCATCGACACCCTGAGCCCAGAGCGCACTGCCCTTCTCCGGGTCATTCATCGTGTAACAGTAAACATCCAGTCCCCTGGCTTTTATGGCCTCTGTGAGAGCCGGCGTCAGGTGCCGGTAGTCACAGTGTACACTGACCAGGGACAGCTCTTCACCGATTCTGTACCAGTCGTCGGGTACAGTCTCCCATAGCTGACCCAGCATCCAGTCCGGTTTTTGCTGCCGCACCTGGCGCAGCGCATCCGTACTGAAACTGGAAATGATCAATTGATCAAACCGCGTCCAGTACTTTTCCAATACGTCAATCACCCCGGAAACGATCTCTTCGGCCCCAAAATGCGGGTACACCTTGATTTCCAGGTTCAGTGAGAGGCCCAGCTCATCAATCAGCCGAAGGGCATCAGCCAGCGTGGGGAACCGTTCCGCGCTGTATTCAGCGCTGAAGTGGCTACCCACATCCAGCGCTTCCACGTCAGCCAGGGTACAGGCAGACAACGGGCCCGTGGCGGGCGTCAGCCTGTCCAGTACGTCATCATGAAACATCACCAGGGTGCCGTCACCCAGCAGGTTGGCATCGATTTCTACCCACTGAATGCCGATGTCTCGGGTCAGTCGCATGGCGGCCAGAGTGTTTTCCGGCCGCAGCAGCGAGCAACCCCGATGTGCGATCAGACGTTCGGCAATCATTCCACAACCCTCTGCCCCGATTCCACATCAAACAGGTGCAGGCGCTCTCTGTCTACTTTCAAAGGCACTTTGTCTCCTCGCTGGTACAGCAGTTTACCGGGCTGCTCGGCAATGATGAGTTCATCGCTGCCGGGGATGCGCCCGTACAGCAGGGTGTCGGCACCCAGTGGCTCAATGATGTCCACACTCAGCACGAAATCCGATTCCTCTTCCGAACAGGTTTCCAGGTGCTCAGGACGAACCCCCAGTATCAGTTGCTTGTGAGACAGTCCCGCCAGTTCCGACACATCGGTCAGCGTCAAATTGTGCGCTTTGCTGATGACAAGATTGTTACCGTCTACATCCACAGGCAGGAAGTTCATGCTGGGTGAACCCAGGAAGCCGGCGACAAATTGGGTCTCCGGGCGATCGTACAGGCTCAGGGGCGGCCCGACCTGTTCTACCTTGCCTTCATTCATCACCACCAGACGGTCAGCCAGCGTCATGGCCTCTACCTGATCGTGGGTCACATAGATGGCCGTGGTGGCAAACTCCTGTTGCAGACGCTTGATCTCGATACGCATCTGCACCCGCAGCTTGGCATCCAGATTGGACAGCGGTTCGTCAAAAAGGAACACCTTGGGGTTGCGCACGATGGCGCGGCCCATGGCCACCCGCTGACGCTGGCCGCCGGACAACTGCTTGGGCTTGTTGTGCAGCAGGTGCTGAATTTCCAGCACCTTGGCCGCCCGGTCGACTTTCTCCTGAATCTCTGTCTTGGGCATGCCCTGATTTTTCAGACCATACGCCATGTTGTTGAAGACCGTCATGTGCGGATAGAGCGCATAGTTCTGGAAAACCATGGCGATGTCCCGCTCCGAAGGTTCGAGATCATTGACCTTGCGGTCGCCGATCATCATGTCTCCGGAACTGATGGACTCCAGACCCGCCACCATGCGCAGGGATGTCGATTTACCGCACCCGGACGGTCCTACCAACACCACCATTTCGCCGTCCGCAATTTCCAGATTCAGATCATGGATGGCGTGAAAGCCGTTGGCGTAGGTCTTTTTTATGTTACGAAGTGAAACTGTGGCCACAATGAATACCCCTTGTTATTTTTCCTGTTCGACCAGGCCTCTAACGAAAAACTTCTGCATAACCAGCACCACAACAACAGGCGGCAGCATGGCCAGCACGGTTGTGGTCATGATGATGTTCCAGGGCACATTGCCCTCACCGGCTGTCATCAACCGCTTGATCACCATGACAATGGTGTAATAGTCCTCATTGGTCGTGATCAGCAATGGCCACAGGTACTGGTTCCACCCGTAGATAAAGAGAATCACGAACAGGGCAGCAATGTTGTTGACCGACAGGGGCAGCAGAATGTCCTTGAAGAACTTCATCGGCCCGGCGCCGTCTATACGAGCCGCCTCGGCCAGCGAATCCGGAATCGACATGAAGAACTGCCGGAACAGGAAGGTGGCGGTGGCACTGGCGATCAGCGGAATGGTCAGGCCGGCATAGGAATTCAACATACCCAGACTCGCCACCACCTCGTAGGTCGGCAGAATCCGCACTTCCACCGGCAGCATCAGCGTCACGAAGATCAACCAGAAGCAGGTACGACGGAACGGGAAGCGGAAATACACAATGGCGAAAGCCGACAGGATGGAGATGGTGATCTTGCCCACGGCAATGACCATGGCCATGATGAAGCTGTTCCACATCATCCAGGAGGCGGACACGGACACACCCAGCACACGCTCTTCATTCAGCAGTACTCGGCGGAAGTTACTCAGACCGTCTTCGCCAAACCACATGGGCATGACGCCAGATACAAACGCACTGGACGGGTTGGTTGATGCCACAATGGCAATCCAGATGGGAAGCCCGATGATGATGATCCCGAGGATCAGCACCAGATGTCGGACGACAGTAAGCCAGGGGCGATTCTCAATCATCAGTACTGTACCTTACGTTCGATAAACCGGAACTGAATGATGGTCAGCGTTATAACCAGGATCATCAGAATGACGGACTGCGCAGCGGAACTGCCCATGTCCAGACCGACAAAGCCGTCTTCGTACACCTTGTACACCATGGTGCGAGTCGCGTTGTCCGGACCACCCAGGGTGGTGGCATGGATGACACCAAAGGTTTCGAAAAAGGCGTAGACCACATTCACCACCAGCAGGAAAAAGGCGATGGGTGACAGCAGAGGAAACACGATCTGCCAGAAACGCTTGAACGGCCCGGACCCGTCAATGGCGGCGGCCTCGATCAGCGATTTGGGGATGGCCTGCATGCCGGCCAGGAAAAAGATGAAGTTGTAACTCACCTGCTTCCAGGCCGATGCGATGACCACGACCGCCATGGCTTCCCCGGCGTTCACATAGTGATTCCAGGTGTGGCCCAGCATATGGCTGAAAAATGCGAGTATCCCGATGGACGGGTTGAACATCAGCCACCAGATTACCGCCGCTACCACAGGGGCCACGGCGTAAGGCCAGATCAACAGCGTTTTGTAGGTGGTGGCCCCCTTGATGACACGGTCGGCCATGGCCGCCAGCAACAGGGCGACGGCCATCCCCGACAGGGCAACCATGCCGCTGAACATGAAGGTCACCTTGATGGAATTCCAGTACTCGGGGTCCTGGAACAGATAGATGAAGTTATCCAGCCAGACAAACTCCTGGGAAAAACCAAAGGCGTCCTGTATCAAGAAGGATTGATAAAGCGCCTGTCCCGCGGGCCAGATAAAGAACACCAGAGTGATGATCAATTGCGGTGCTACCAACACATAGGGCAGCAACTTGTTGTTGAAAACGACATTATCGTGCATGAGTCTGCTCACGGCTGATCAGGGATTAAGCGCGCACTCCGGCTGGCCCCGAAAGGTCATCGGCGTAAACTCGCTTATCAATGAATAGACAGTCATGCCGACGGGGCGCGCATTACACGCCCCCGTCGGCTACAGGGTAGTTTCCCGGTTAGTTGGCGCGCTCAAAGCGACGCAGCTGCTCGTTGCCACGACGCACTGCGCGGTCCAGAGCTTCCTGAGCCGTTGCATTGCCATTCCAGACAGACTCGAGAGACTCATCGATCACGCCCCGGATCTGCGGGAAGTTGCCCAGTCGGACGCCGCGCGAGTTTTCCGTTGGCTCGGTACCCGTCATCTGCAGAACAGAGGTATCGGTACCAGGATTTTCTTCATAGAACCCACGGTCACGAGTCAACTGAACCGAGGCATGGGTGACCGGCAGGTAGCCGGAATCCTGGTGCCAGTCGGATTGAACTTCCGGCTGAGACAGGTAATCGAAAAACGCTGCCACTGCCGCGTAGCTGTCATCATCATGACCACGCAAAGGCCAGAGTGTGGCACCGCCGATGATGGTATTCAGCGGCTCGTCGGTGAAGGCCGCCCAGTAAGGCAGTTCACTCACGCCGAAATCAAAGTCGGCATTGGCATTGATACCCGCATACCCGGCAGACGACTCGGTGTACATACCGCACTCACCGCTGTAGAACTTGGATGAACCTTCGTTGGTCCGGCCGCTGTAGCTGAAGATGCCATTCTGCTGCCATTCACCCATCTTCGTGACGTGAGCAACCTGCAACTCCTGATTGAACACCAGTTCGGTATCCAGTCCGCCGAAGCCGTTGGCCTGAGTAGCGAAGGGTACATCATGACGTGCTGACAGGTTTTCCAGGTGTACCCAAGACTGCCAGGCGGTGGTGAAACCACAGTCGTAGCCTTCGTCCAACAGGGTTTGCCCGAATGTCTCCATCTCTTCCCAGGTTTCGGGACCACGATCCGGCAGGCCCGCATCGGCGAACATTTCCCGGTTGTAATAGAGCACCGGTGTGGAGCTGTTGTACGGCATGGACAGCATATTGCCGTTCTCGTCCGCATAGTAACCGGTCACACTGGCGAGATAATCCGACTGATCAAACCCGGAGCTGAACTCGTCCATCAACTGGTGCATGGGATAGACGGCACCCGTGGCCGACATCATGGTGGCTGTACCCACTTCGTAAACCTGTACGATGGCGGGCTGCTCATTGGCACGGAACGCCGCAATGGCGCCGGTCATGGTTTCGTTGTAGTTGCCCCGGTAGCTGGCATTGACGTGATAGTCATCCTGGGATGCGTTGAAGTCATCGACGATGCTCTCGGTCATGTCCCCCAGAGTACCGCCCATGGCGTGCCAGAATTCAATTTCGGTCACAGCCAACGCAGGCGCACTTGCCATTGAACCTATCATCAAGGCGATCAATTTCTTATTCATTATTTGTCCTCTCTTCCTGTCAAGCTTTATTGTTGTGTCGAGCTACGTTCGTAGATTCAAACGAAGCAAAAAAAATAGCATCAATTGAACTATCTAGCCAGCTTCAAATGAACATTAAGGAAGATTTTTGAACAGGAAGGAAGTGATACTGAGATTTTTCGCGACTGATCTCCCAGCCACAGGCAAAAAAACCAGCGGTCTGGCCAGAAAATCATTCAATTGAAGGTCACAAGGAAAGATGGTCGGGAGAGGCGAAGAAGGCCGCTTTCGCGGCCTGATGCTTGTTCAGCGCTTGAGAAATCCGCGCTCTTGCAGGAATGGCAACATATGAGGACGGGCTTCCTTCTGCAACATGCCGGAGATCTGCTCGCTCCAGGTCATGGACTTGTTGCCACCGGTGCGGGTTTCATAATAGTGGCGAACGTGCTGGTCATACTCGCGAATGGTTGCCTCATCCCCGGTCTGGTCATAGGTGTCCTGTTTCAACACCACAGAGAGCGGCAGCCTGGGCTTGGTTTCCGGGTTCTGATCCGGATAACCCAGACACAGACCAAACACGGGGTACACCAGATCCGGCAGACCCAGTGCGTCCGATACCGCCTGGGGATTATTGCGCAACCCGCCGATATAACAGATACCCAGGCCTTCGGACTGGGCTGCCGTTACCACGTTCTGGGCAAAGAGCGCACAATCAATGGAGGCGGTCAGGAACTGCTCGGTGTAGCCACTGAGCATGTCCGCCTGATGCATATCACAGGCCAGCGCGTGGCGCTTCATGTCGGCACAGAACACCATAAACACCGGCGCCGATGACACATAGGCCTGACCGCCCGCCCACTCTGCCAGCTTGTCCCGGGTTTCCCCCGCGCTGACCTGAATCACTGTACAGGCCTGAATAAAACTGGACGTGGCCGCAGCCTGCCCGGCCTGAACACAGACCTCTACCGTGGACTGGTCAACCGGGTCATCGGTGAACTTGCGGATGGAACGGTGCTGGGTGAGCAAGCGCATGACATCGTTCATGGCAACAAGTACTCCTTATCAGGTATTGAACACAGACAAGGAGTGTAACAGCTTCACCCGCCCCGTGATGACGCAGAGCTCACCGTCCACTAGACATCCGTTCTGCGCCCCGACTCCTTGTTGAAAGGATGCAGCACCGTGACCGGCGCATACACGGTAATCCTGCCGCCTTCAGGCACCGCCGTGTTCTCTTCCACGCGCATGGTAAATGGCTGGCCTTCGGGTAACAGGTTCAGGTACAGATGGCTTTCGGCACCTGCCGGCTCGAACAGTTTGACCTCGCATTCGAAACTGATATGGGGTGCAGCCGGTGGATCGAACACAAGGGTATCGGGCCGCACACCGATGACGTCGGTACCGTCGGGCAACCGTTTCACGGCTTCCTTGTTGGCCTCGTTGGCAAAAATCGACGCGGACACGATGTTCATGCTGGGTGAGCCGATAAACTCGGCCACAAACAGTGTCTCCGGACGGTGATAAACCTCCATGGGAGATCCCACCTGCTCGATCTGTCCCTGGTTCAGAACCACCAGACGGTCACCCAGGGTCATGGCCTCGAGCTGATCGTGGGTAACATAGAGAGAGGTGGTTTTGAGCCGTTTCTGCAACTGCTTTATTTCCACGCGCATCTGCACGCGCAGCTTGGCATCGAGGTTTGACAGTGGCTCATCCAGCAGGAACGCCTTGGGTTCACGCACCAGCGCCCGACCCATGGCCACGCGCTGCCGCTGACCACCGGAGAGCGCTCTGGGCTTGCGATCCAGAAACGGGTCAATCTCCAGCATTTTTGCGGTCTGCTGCACCCGTTCATCAATGGCCTTGGCATCAAAGCCGCGGTTTTTCAGGCCATATGCCAGGTTCTTGTATACAGTCATGTGCGGATAGAGCGCATAGTTCTGGAACACCATGGCGATATCACGCTCTGCCGGCTCCAGATTGTTGACCACCTGGTCACCAATGGAAAGCTCACCTTCTGTTATCGTTTCCAGGCCGGCCACCATGCGCAGCAAGGTCGATTTGCCACAGCCCGACGGCCCCACCAGCACAATGAACTCGCCATCGGCGATATCAAGATTGATATTCTGCACCGCGCGAATGTCGCCCGGGTAAACCTTGCCAAGCCCTTGAATATTGATCGCTGCCATGTGTTATTTCTCCGTTTCCGTCAGGCCTTTGACGAAAAGCCGTTGCATGAAAAGAATGACCAGAACCGGCGGCAAAGCCGCCATGACCACGGTCGCCATAACCAGATGCCACAGGGGTTCACTGTCACCGCCGGTAACCATGCGCTGTATCCCCATCACGATGGTGTAGTAGCTGGAATCGGTGGTGATCAGCAAAGGCCACAGGTACTGGTTCCAACCATAGATAAACAGGATGACGAACAGAGCTGCTATATTGGTGATCGACAGCGGCATGAGGATATCCTTGAAGAACTTGAACGGCCCGGCGCCGTCCACGCGGGCCGCCTCCAGCATTTCTTCGGGAATGGTCATGAAAAACTGGCGAAACAGAAAGGTGGCCGTCGCCGAGGCAATCAGCGGAATGGACAGCCCGGCAAAGCTGTTCAGCATGCCCAGATCCGCGACTATCTGGAAGGTAGGCACAATGCGCACCTCAACCGGCAGCATCAGGGTGATAAAAATCACCCAGAAGAAGAAAATGCGAAAAGGGAACCGGAAGTACACGATTGCAAAAGCGGACAACAGCGATATGGCCAGTTTGCCCAGGGTAATTGCCATCGCCATGACAAAACTGTTCCAGAGCATCAGGGAAATAGGCGGTGTGCCCGCATTGGAGCGCCCCTGAAACAGCGCCGTCCGGTAGTTGTTCAGCATTTCAGTGCCCGGCAGCAAGGGGATGGTGCCGCGCAGAAAGGTGCCCCCCGGGTGCATGGAAGCAATGATGGCTACATATATGGGGAAGGCCACCACTGCGACGCCGGCAATCAGGATGACGTGCGCAAGGATGTTCCCCCATCGATTATTTTCAACCATGGTCAACTCCTAATAATTGACTCGACGCTCGATAAAGCGGAACTGGATAACGGTCAGTACAATCACGATGGACATGAGAATGACGGACTGGGCCGCCGAGGAGCCTAGGTTCATGCCCACAAAACCATCACGATAGACTTTGTACACCAGTATGTTGGTGGCCTGGGACGGCCCGCCCTCGGTGGTGGCGTGGATCACCCCGAAGGTGTCGAACATGGCGTACACGATGTTCACCACCATCAGAAAGAAGGTGGTTGGCGACAGAAGAGGGAAAACAATGGTCCAGAAACGCTTGAAGCGTTTGGCGCCATCAATGGCAGCCGCTTCAATGAGCGAATTGGGGATGGACTGCAGACCTGCCAGGAAAAACAGAAAATTGTAGGAGATCTGTTTCCAGGCCGCCGCAATAATCACCAGCAACATGGCCTGATCGCTGTTGGACCGGTGGTTCCAGCGGATACCCAACATGTCCAGCATATAAGGCAGAATGCCGATGGACGGGTTGAAAATGAACCACCACAGCACCCCGGCAATGGCCGGCGCCACGGCATAAGGCCAGACCAGCAGTGTGGTGTAGGTATCCCGGCTGCGCAGCATCTTGTTGACCATGACGGCAAAAAACAGGGCCACGGACATCGAGAGCAAGGTAGTGCCTACCGAGAACACCAGCGTGACCTGCAACGAATTCACATACAGATCATCTTCAAACAGGCGCTGAAAATTCTGGAACCAGACGAACTCTGTTCTGAAGCCAAAGGCATCCTGACGCAGCAGCGACTGGTACAGTGCCTGCGAGGCAGGCCAGATAAAAAAGATAATAGTTATTACAACCTGAGGCGCCAGCAACATGTACGGCAACCATCGATGGCTGAAGGTCATTTTCTTGGTTTGCATAACTAAAGTGCGCTCATTCAGACAGTAAAAAGCCCCCGAACTCTCGTTCAGGGGCCTGGTTCAGTGTCTCGCTCAGTTATTCGATGCTTCGAAATCACGCAGCAGTCGATTGCCCCGGCGCACGGCGGCATCGGCGGCTTCCTGGCCATTCTTGTCACCCGACATGACGGCTTCCATTTCTTCGGAAATGATGTCGCGGATCTGCACGAAGTTGCCGAAACGAAGCCCTTTGGAGTTCTCGGTAGGCTCGTTCAGAGTCATCTGCTCGATGGAGGTATCGGCACCCGGGTTGGCTTCGTAGTAGCCCTGCTCCTGGGACAGATCGTAGGCAGCCTGGGTAATGGGCAGGTAGCCCGTTTGCTGGTGCCAGTCGGCCTGAACTTCCGGCAATGACAGGTATTCGAAGAAGGCAGATACCGCTTCGTATTCTTCGTCACTGTGGCCTCTCAGAACCCAGAGTGTGGCGCCACCGATAATGGTGTTCTGCGGTGCTCCTTCGATGTCGTCATAGTAAGGCTGGAAGCCATAACCGACGTTGAAGTCCGAGTTGCGCAACACACCGGCTCGGCTCGCAGAGGAACCGAAGAACATGGCGCATTCCTCGGAGTAGAACATGGGCGCCGCGTCAGGGCCTGAGCCCGGGCCACCCCAGTTGAATGCACCGACGTCCTGCCATCCTTTCAGGTCATCCCACAGACGTGCAACGTGCTCGTTGTTGAATACGAACTCGGTATCCAGACCGGCGAAGCCGTTTTCCTGTGTGCCCAGAGGAATATTGTGCCAGGCGGAGAAGTTCTCCAGCATCACCCAGCTCGGCCAGGAGGTGGTGAAGCCACACTCAGCGGCGCCGGACTCGACGATCTGCAATGAGGCGGATTCCATCTCGGCCCAGGTCTGAGGCGGCTGCTCCGGGTCCAGACCCGCAGCTTCGAAGACGTCCTTGTTGTAATACATGATGGGAGTGGACGAGTTGAACGGGAAGGACAGCATGTTGCCGTTGGGGTCGGTGTAGTAGCCGACGACAGTGGGCAGATAAGCATCCCGGTCGAAGTCACGGTTGTAATCAGCCATCAGCTCGTAAATCGGATAGGTCGCGCCCTCGGCAGCCATCATGGTACCCGTACCGACTTCAAATACCTGTACGATGTGGGGCTGCTGGCCGGCCCGGAAAGCGGTGATGGCGCCCGTCATGGTTTCAGTGTAAGTGCCCCTAAAACTGGGTTCTACTCGGTAATCGTCTTGACTGTCGTTGAAATCCTGCGCCACTTCTTCCAGGAGCTCACCCAGCTCACCGCCCATGGCGTGCCACCAGGAAACCGTTGTCTGAGCCTGCACGACACTGCTGGCACTCATTGCCAGAACAAGTCCGCTTATCAATGATTTGTATCCGATAGTCATCTTGTCACTCCAAGCTGTGGACTGGTGATTTGGCCACCAATCTGATTGTTTTGATCCGGTCGGCATAATCGATCAAACGCCTTGCCCGGTGGCGACAGAGTCACAACTTTCTGTTACAGATTTGTTGAGTCTTCATGAAGTTAATGTGAACAAGGACAGCTGAGGGAGTGCGTGCTACGAAACATCGAGCCCTTTACCAAGCTCATCGCCGGATCACTGGGTGCCGGCAAGCCCCCGGCAGGCAAAGGTATTCTATAGTCGGGGGCAAGCCCCTCACCACAAAAAGCCTCCCGTCCACAACCGGCTCCTGACTTTTCTGGTGCCAACAAAAAACCCGACTGGCGTGAACCAATCGGGTTTCTCTGTATTTGGTAGCGGGGGTGAGACCGGATACAGACAACGCACTGCGTTGGCCCGGTCGAACGACCGAAATCTGCGATTTCGGGCCGGAACAGGATTCGGACCTACGACCTTCAGCGGCTGCGCCGGATAAAGAGCTGAGCCCGACGAGCTACTAGACTGCGCCACCCCGCATCAACTTTTTTGCCTTGAAACACCCTCTGGTTGGTGCTCGTTTCAAGGTGAGGCATATTCTGGAGTGGACTCAAAGGCCTATCGCACCCGTCCTCCGGTTTCGGACAGGCAACTGCTGGCTATTCACCATCAGACAACACAACACCCTAAATAACATGTTACGAAATAACCTAAACAGGAGAAAACGTGATAACCTAAATAATAGATAGCACAATAGCCTAAAAGAGGGTACGAAATGGCAACACCTTCAGACAAACTCGCAGACTCTCTGGCAGCCCTGAAAACGCTTCAAGATCAGAACAGGGTTGCCATACGTGCCAGACACCTGACACGAACACACCGTGAGCGCTTGCTGCGAAACGGGTTTATCAAAGAGGTCATGAAAGGCTGGTATATCTCAGCACGGCCAGACGAATCCAAAGGGGAAAGCACTGCGTGGTATGCTTCATTCTGGGATTTCACCGCTGAATACCTTGAAGAGCGTTTTGGAGATCAGTGGTGTTTAAGCCCTGAACAGTCGATTAACATTCATACAGAATCCCGACGTGTACCACCACAACTCCTTGTCCGATCCCCGAAGGGCGGCAACAAACCAACTACCCTGCTTCACAATACATCGATATTTGACGTCCGGCTTGATCTGCCGAGCAAGCAGGACATGGAAATCATAGACGGGCTGCGGGTAATGACCCTGCCAGCCTCCCTCGTCGCATGCACCGAAGCTCAATATGTGTCAAATCCTATCGAAATGCGGGCTGCACTTTCCATAGTTTCGGACGCCTCTGACATACTGCGCAAACTTTTGTCCGGGGGGCATAGCAAGGTTGCGGGACGTCTGGCGGGCGCTTTTCGGAATATCGGCAAAGGCACGATTGCAGACCAAATAACAGGGACCATGAAATCTGCTGGCTATAACGTCTCGGAAGCTGACCCATTCACAGCCTCAAGCCCGGTCCTGTTTTCAGGACGAGAACAATCACCCTATGTCAATCGCATCCGTTTAATGTGGAATGCCATGCGCCCAGTGGTGATTCAACATTTTCCACCGCCCCCCGCACACACCGTTGAACTTGAAGCCTACCTCAAACAGGTTGAAGACATCTACGTGACCGATGCCTATCACTCGCTTTCCATTGAAGGATATCGAGTCAGCCCCGACCTGATCGAGCGTGTGCACACGGGCGACTGGGACCCGGGGATAAATCAGAGTGATTCGGAACACCACAATGCGCTGGCAGCACGCGGTTATTGGCTCGCGCATGAAGAGGTGAAAAAGAGTATTCGCAAAATATTATCCGGCGAGAACGCCGGCTACGTCGCCGAAACTGACCTGAATACATGGTATCGTGAGTTATTCGCCCCCAGTGTGACGGCGGGTATTATGCAGGCAGGCGAGCTGGCAGGGTATCGCAACCAACCCGTTTATATTCGCCACTCCATGCATACACCGCCCAACGTAGCAGCCCTCAGGGATTCCATGCCTAGTTTCTTCGAATTGCTTGTCGAAGAAAAGGACGCAAGCGTTCGTGCAATCCTTGGGCATTTCATCTTTGTTTACATACACCCGTTTATGGATGGGAACGGACGTATAGGCCGGTTTTTGATGAACGCCATGCTGGCATCCGGGGGATATCCGTGGACCGTAGTCACCCTGGAGCAACGCAGTGCCTACATGGCCGCACTCGAGCAAGCCAGCGTCCATCAAAACATCGAGCCCTTTACCAAGCTCATCGCCGGACCACTGGGTGCCGGCAAGCCCCTGGCAGGCAAAGGTATTCTATAGTCGGGGGCAAGCCCCCTTATATGGACCCGCCCCGTGTTGCAAGACCGTGATGACCGAAAGGTTGGAGTTGCACGCTTATATCCGGCCTGTAGTCGGGCGTATCCACCCTGGCCATTAAGAGATGTGCTCTCGCCGTTCCAATCTCACCACCGGCTTCCATTGAGCCAAGGGGTCTTCAGAAGTCTGGCGAGTTGATCCTATCTTTCTTGTCTTAACGGTTCTGCGCAACTCCTCGGCAGGTTACTGACTCGTTTATGTGACTGCTATTGCGTCCGTTTTCCTCAGGGCTGATACACCCCGCTACGGGCCATCAATGACCAGAGGATTCGCGCCAATTTGTTGGCCAGCCCGACGATGACTTTGTTCGGATGCTTGCCGGCTTTTCCTTGAACCCAATCGCCCAGCCGGGACGGCTGGTGCGCGTTCAGCAGCTGCTTGTAGGCCGCCCGCGCCCCATGCACCAGTTGCTTGCGCACATGAACATTGCCCGCCTTACTGATGCCCAGTAACTGCTCCTTGCCGCCACTGGCATGCTGCCTGGGCACCAGACCCAGGTAAGCCCCAAACTGTCGACCCGAGCGAAAGCGGTTGACGTCCCCAGCATGGCAGTACAGCAAGGTGGCATTGATGGGCCCGATGCCGGGAATGGTCTGCAGACGCTTACAGACGTCATTATCTCGGCTCAAGCTGGCCAGTTCTCGCGTCAGGGATGCGACCTCCTCATCCCGGGCCAACCATTGTGCTCGCAGGTCATGCAACAGTCGCCTGATGATCGGCGTGAGCCCATTGCTGGAGTCTTCCAGCAATCGGGGCAAAGCGGTTTTGACGGCACTGTTGCCTTGCGCAATCACCTGCCCGTATTCCATCAGCAGACCCCTCAACTCATTACCAATCGCCGTGCGTTCTTTGACCAGACGCTCGCGCACCCGATGCACCGCTTGCAGGTCTTGTTGATCCAGCGACTTCGGCGGGACCGCCGGGATAGTGTGTCTGGCGGCGGCTTCGGCGATGGCCTGCGCATCGCGCTGGTCATTTTTATGCAGCTGCACAAAC